>JAEEGL015032331.1_pt1 | contig 29326 bp, 24 predicted proteins | sample 9134231 | NCBI WGS metagenome assembly JAEEGL01 (sample SAMN16246548, study PRJNA631951) | gut metagenome | biome: gut microbiome; feature: rumen; material: fiber-attached | host: Bos | place: Iran: Karaj | collected 2018-10 | reverse complement strand
ATTGCGACGGAAGTGTCAAATACGTGGGGTCCTTCGGCTACTATTGGTCGTCCACGCCCGGAGACTCCGGCGATGCGTGGTACCTCTACTTCGGTTCCGGCGGAGTGTACATGAACTACGGCAGCCGTTACAACGGCAGCCCTTGCTACGGTCACGCCGTCCGTCTTGTTCAAGATTAACGATTGCGCTCGCAAGAGCGCAATCACAGGACATTAAGTACCATATTCTATCGCTGAACCATTTGCTTGGGTTTTAATTGCTAATTAAAAGAAGTTTTAATTGGTAATTAAAACTTTGATTTGTGATCATAATCACTAAAGAAGCCCCGTCGTGATGATGAGGCTTCTTTGTTATGGAATGACAGAGTGGTTAGAGTAAACTCCAGGGTTCTATTTTTAGTATATCGGCAATGGACTGAGTGGTGTGCATCATGAAGTAGATTGCACCCATCTCGTGGGCAGGGATTGCATCGGAAGTACCATAGTCGGCAACATCGAGTGTGAGATTGGCAACTCTTTGGGAAGAGAGAAACCGATGGAGGTTGAGGGTATTGACCACAGGGACGGTGATGTCGCGAGTGTTGTGGAAAAGATAGATGGGCTCGTCGATGCGGGGAGACCAGCCAGAGCAAAGATTGTCGGTATGCATGGCGGAAATGAAACGTTGGGAAAGGTTGGACTGGAGGTCGAGCATGGTGGGCGTAACATAGTCGGCCACATAGAGAGATCCGATGAGGGAGTCGATTTGCTCACGTGTGTATCGCTTGCTGAGAATCCAATCGTCAATGTGGCTAAGCACGGGCTCAATGAAAATGTCGGAACGGGGTATGTTGAGCCGGAAATATTCGTTGTAGGCGAGCAGGACACTGATTACGGTGCTGGGCATTCCGGCAATGGTGTCTTGAAGGAATTGGCTGTAGGTGGCTGGGATGTCGTAAGAGCCTGCACCGGCATAAGAACAATCGAAATGGATGTCGGGATGGCTTTCGGCCACGAGACGCACAACCCCCATTGTGGTTTGGCCACCCTGTGAGTAGCCGGCGTTGAACAGGTGGTCGTCCCAGGAGTAGCCGATGGCGGAAAGTAGCTTGCGGGCCGCAATGAGTGCGTCAATACTGCTTTTGGCATTGATGTTTGAAATACAATATGCTTGGGGTTTATCTTCGGTTATGCCGAATCCGTAGTAGTCGGCCGAAATGGTGATAAGTGGACTGCGGGCCATGACCTTCTGCATGCTGAGTTCTCCACGGCTGGGGCACTGGTCGGCACGATAGATTGTGAAATGGTTGTAGAGCATGAGTCCCATGGCGTGGCGATGTTGCGAAATGCTGTCGCCTAAAGAGATGGTGCCCGAAAGCATGACGTCGTTTCCATAGGGGTCAGTGGAAGGGTATACAAAATTGTAGACCGTCATGTGGTCGGCCCGGTAGTAGGTAGAGTCGGTGATGCGGGCAATATTCTGAGAGGGGGTGATTGGTTGAATATCGTCTTCGGGTGTACATGCTGCCAACAGACAGAATATACAAGCTGTCAATATTATGATTATGCGATGTTTCATTGTTTCTATCTGATTGATTGATTAAATATGTCAAAATGGCTTTTAGCGTCCGTGACCAGTGTGCGAATGTTGTTGTCGACAGGAAAAGGAAGGGGACAGTGATTGATTTCGGGAGTGACGGGAGGGATGAAGTCGCTATGGGTGCAGACCTGGTTCTTGAAAAGCTTTTCAATTGGATTGCTTCAAGGCGGTGTACTAATATTCGTTTAATGGATATTGTAATAATGATACATCAGAGGACAAGACTAGGGGTATTGCTTTTTTGTCACGTTGATGTTTATAAAAAAGGCAGGGGCTATACAGTTTGAGTATCACCCCTGCCATAATGTAGATGATAATCTTAGCAGAGTTCGTGAATCACGAGGCCGGAGCGCAGTTTAGGCTCGAACCAAGTGGTCTTCGGGGGCATGATGTTGCCGGTGTCGGCAATGTCGATAATCTGCTTCATGCTGACGGGATAGAGAGCGAAGGCAACTTTCATTTCGCCGTTGTCTACGCGACGTTTCAACTCACCGAGACCGCGGATACCGCCAACGAAGTCGATACGCTTGTCGGTGCGGAGATCCTTGATGCCAAGAACCTTGTCGAGGACGAGGTTGCTGAGGATGGTGACATCGAGTACGCCGATGGGGTCATTGTCGTTGTAGGTGCCGGGCTTGGCGGTCATCTTGTACCAGTGGCCGTCGAGATACATGCTGTGTTCGTGCAGCTTGGCGGGTTTGTAAATCTCGGTGCCCATATCCTGCAGGTCGTAGCTCTCGCCAACGGCGGCGATGAATTGCTCCTTGCTGAGGCCGTTGAGGTCCTTCACCACGCGGTTGTAATCGATAACGTTCAGCTGGTTGTCCGGGAAAATAACAGTCATGAAGTAGTTGTACTCCTCCTTGCCGGTGTGAGCGGGGTTCTGCTCTTTCTTCTCCTGTCCCACGAGGGCGGCGGCAGCACTACGGTGGTGACCGTCGGCAATGTACATGGCGGGTACTTTCTTGTCGAAGAGTTCGACCAGCTCGTCAATCAGTTTACGGTCGTCGATGACCCAGAAACGATGGCCGAAGCCGTCTTCCTTGGCGATGAAGTCGTAGATGGGCTTCTTGGCGGTGACGCTGGCAACGATCTCATCGATACGTGCAACAGAGGGGTAAGCGAAGAAAACGGGCTCCACATTGGCGTTGGTGATGCGGACATGCTTCATACGGTCCTCTTCCTTATCCTTGCGGGTGAGCTCGTGTTTCTTGATGACCTTGTTGACATAGTCCTCGCTGTAGGCGCAGGCCACGATGCCATACTGCCACTTGGCATCCTTGTCTTTGGGGTTCATGCTCTGGGCATAAATGTAGAGTTTTTCCTCTTCATCCTTGACCAACCAGCCGAGGTCTTTGAACATATTGTAGTTCTTCACCACCTGGAGGTACACTTCGGGCGAATGCTCGTCAGTGCCTTTGGGCAGGTCGATTTCAGCCTTGGTCACATGGAGCAGGCTGTAGGGGTTGCCCTCGCATTCCACGCGGGCTTCTTCAGAATTCAATACGTCGTAGGGACGTGATGCCAGTTTCTCGACGATGTCGACGGGCGGGCGGAAGCCCTTAAAAGGTTTGATGATAGACATAGTGTGTTCTGTTTTTTATTGTTGTTTGATAAATTCTTGCGGTGTAAGCACTGGAATCCGCGCAGAAGCGAAATCCCCGGTGTTTCTGGTGACGATGGTGTCGGCCCCGAAAGCAAGGGCGGAATAATAATGGATAGCGTCCTCCAAGTCTGCGAAATCGCTTTGGAGCATACGGTCAATCACTGCGCCGTTAACCGTGGTGATGGTGCAAATGGATTTCAAGATAGAGAGTTTCGACACAATTTCCTTGCGTGTGTATTTGAAACGCTGCATCAAATAGACTGCCGTGGAGAATGACAGCGAGCAACACAAAAGTTCCACCTCCTTGCGGTCGGCCATGCTGAAAAGCAGTGCCGCGTCCTGAGCCCAGGGCACTCGCTCCAACAAAAGGTCGAGCAGAACATTAGTGTCGACGAATACCTTTTTCATAGATATTTCTCTTTGAGATAATCCTCGCGGGCAGCATCGAGTTCCGCGTCGGAAACATTGACCGAATGACCGGTAAACATACTGGCCACCAATGGCGTTATAGTTGTATCGGTGCCTTCATTCTTCATGCGCAGCAACCGCACAAAATCGGCCACAACCTGAAGCAAATCCGGTGGGAAAGTGTTCAAGTCGTTGTTAATTGCTGCTCTGATATCCACTGCTGTCATGACAAAAAACATGTTATTTCGGACTGCAAAGATACGAACTTTTCCCGACATGGGGAAATATTTTTTGCCGAATGGAAAATAATGTGTATCTTTGCAACCGATTTCTACGGTGAAATCACGAAGCGTTATGCTCGTTCTGCGGATAGGAACCTAGGAAATTCCATAGCATTGCAGAATCTGTATAATGGCTTGCGCTGTTCAGCGTGGGCTAACTACATCTTCTCAATGCAGGGTTATTCCTAGGACCTCTATCCGAAGAAGAGTGTACGGCACCACGCTTCTTTTATTGTTGCTCAACGGGGTGCGGAAGAGCGTTAGAAAAACATCCTGACAATGAAACAGACAATGACCCTTTTGGCACTCTTTGCAATGCTTATTTTGACGGCCACCATCGGCTGTCAGAAAGAAAACAACAATGGACACACTAGTGCCACCGACACCATGCCCCATCAACCTGACCCTCAGCCAGACCAGTTCTCTCTCTCCGGCACTGCATGGATTTCAACCCACGACGAATGGTGGACATCGTCTATGCATGTTATCGATACCAGTATTTGGCGATTTCTGACCGACAGCACAGGCACAATCTACGAACATCGTATATACAACGACGATGACCCCTATGGTGGCAACACTTTCCAGATGACATACTCATTCGACACCACCACCATGAAAGGCATCCTCTATGGTTATGACGAACCTTTGGTGTTCACCTACCACCCAGAGGACACAACCATCACAATCCGCACGCAGGGCATTACCACCTACTATCTACTGCCCCAATAAAGTCTTTCACAATAACCACTGTAACGGAACATGCTCACCGATAGTGGAAATATAAAGAGGCCTGCATCTTCAAATGCAAGTCTCATTTTTGTGGGATTTTGTTTCACGGCGATTCCCTTCCCTATAACATCGTCGTAGAGCGGTGATAGATGGTATTCGAGAAATGGGATTGAATGATATGTGGGATATGGGTTGTCCCCGAAGGGGACAAGAGAATACAGGCAGGGGTGCAGCGAAGCGAAACCCCTGTACAATGACAAGTCCACCAATACCAAAACCCTGAAGGGGTGACAGAATAATATCATGGAACATTCTGTCACCCCTTCGGGGTTCTGTTGATTATTCTTACTTCAACAGGGGTTACACCCCTGCCTGTGTTCTGTTGCCCTTTCAGGGCTTTGTATTGATGTATACAGGGGTTATGCTCCGGTTTGTGTTCTGTTGCCCTTTCATCGTTGTCTAGGTTACACTACTGTCTGTGTTCTATCGTTTCATTCTGGGATGAATCAACAGCATTATTCTTCAAATGCAAACCGTTCATCGTATTGTATCCCGTATGCTTCAAGGAACAGTTTGTATTCTTCACGGAATGTACGTTTCTTGTGATGCTCTGCTTGATTACGGATATAATTCGTTGTCTTTTCAATTAATGATGGGCTTACCGAGAACGCCCCATAGCCTTCCTGCCAAGAGAAATTGGAATAATGGCTATCTATCTGTTTCATCCATTTGCTGCTGTCAGCCTTAATGACTTTGACGAAATCGGTTAATGCCATCGTTTTGGGTAATGAGGTTAGAATATGGACATGGTCTTCTATCCCACCGACTATTATAGAAATGCCACCAAGATTGTTTATGATTCCGCCCATATATGCATGAATGCGTCCAAGGTCATTTTCACGCATTTTTACCCCATGGCTTTTTGTATGAAATATTAGGTGGATGTCGATTTTTACAAGGGAACTTGCCATTTTTTGTATCGTTTATTCTGTCACCCCTTAGGGACTTGGTGTGGATGCTCATTCGTATCATACAGGGGTTTTACCCTGCCTGTGTTCTATTGCCCTTTTAGGACTTTTAACCCCCTATAAAATGTTTAAGGTCGCAAAATGCGACCTTAAACAAATATATGAGAAGATGTTTATCCCTCGTAGAAGGGCATCTTGACGGTGACGGCCTTGAGGAGTTTCTCGCGGATCTTGATGTAGATCTCGGTGCCGCTCTTGGCATACTCGGCCTTGATAAGGGCGGTGCCGATATTCTTTCCGGTGCTGGGGCTGGGGGAGCCGCTGCGCACCTCACCAATCTTGTTACCCTCTGCGTCGCAGACGTCGTAGCCGTTACGGGCGATGCCGCGGTCCACCATCTCGAAACCGGCCACTTTGCGCTTAAAACCGGCGGCTTTCTGAGCCAGGAGGAGTTCCTTGTTGATGAAGTTGTTGTTTTCGGCTTTCAGCTTCACGATGAAGGCCAACGGAGCCTCGAGGGGGCTGACGGTGTCGTCCATCTCGTGGCCGTAGAGGGCGAAACCCTTCTCCAGGCGCAGAGTGTCGCGGCAACCAAGACCGGCAGGCATAATGCCAAACTCTTTACCAGCCTCGAATACAGCATTCCACACTTTGATAGCCTTCTCCTTGGGGATGTAGATTTCGCATCCGCCGGCTCCGGTGTAACCGGTAGTAGAGAGGATGATGTCGGGAATACCTGCAAAAGTGAGAATCTTGAAGGTGTAGTACTCCATGTCCACGATGTTCTCGCTGGTCAGCTTCTGCATGGCCTTCAGTGCGTTGGGGCCTTGCACGGCGAGCTGAGCCCACTGCTCGCTCTCGTTCACGAAGTCCTTGCCCAGTTCCATGCCCATCTTGTCGGCAATCTGGCTCATCCAAGCCCAGTCCTTGTCGATGTTGGCGGCGTTGGGCACCATGAAATACTCATCGTCGTGCACGCGGTATACGAGCATGTCGTCGACCACGCCACCCTGACCGTTGGGCAGGCAAGTGTACTGCACCTTGCCGTCGAAGAGGTCCTCAACGTTGTTGGTGGTGACATACTGCATGAAATGCTTGGCGATGGGGCCTTTGGCGCGGAATTCACCCATGTGGCTGACATCGAATACTCCCACATTGTTGCGGACGTTGTTGTGTTCTTCAACGAGGCCGGTGTACTGTATGGGCATGTTGTAGCCTGCAAACTCGGCCATCTTGGCTCCAAGGGAGATGTGGAGGTCTGTGTAAGGTGTTGTTTTCATTATCTAAATATTTGATTTATTATTATTTAAATTGTATTTTTACCTTAAGTTCAATTTACAAATATACGCTTTTTTTTCAAATAATCCTTAATAATTCACTTTTTTATTGTCCAATATGTATTATTTTGCTGTTGCGAAACCTTGGAAAGACACACTGTTGCAACTATTTTTAGTGATGTCTCCTCTCAATCCATCTTGTCATAATTCTTCTCAACAGTCCTCTAATCGAAACACCCGGTTTCTCATTCCGTGCGGGGTTCGATTCCTAATAATTCTCAGTTTGTTCCAACTTTGCTTGCCTTTCAGCACTTACAAATTACTTTTTGAAGTCCTTTTCACCCGTGAGCATAATAAAAGCTTATGAAGGAGTGAATATGAGGTGAAGAAATAGCGAAGCTGGAAATGTGATGGCTTGAGAGAAAGGGGAGTAGTGGAATGAAAAACCATCCTTGCTGGGGGGCAAGGATGGTTTTGAAGTGGTGCACCGTGTGAACCGTGGCGCGTGCGGAGCATGGGGGCCAACAGTTCAGGGAATAGTGAGCTATGCTATTGAACGAGCAGTTTTACAGGGTTGCTGTCCCCGACACGAACAACGTATACACCGGTTTGGGGCATGCGGAATTGTACGCTTTCGGGATGGCTTTTGCCAACGTTGGCCACCTGGCGACCCATGATGTCGAAGATGGCAATGGGCTGGTTGTCGGCTCCCTGCACTGTGATGTCGAGATGACGGGAAAGGATTACGAAGCCGCCGGATTGGGGAGCATCGTCGATGCCCAGGAGCGATTTGAAGTAGGCTACGAAGGTGGTGTCCTGAGTGATTTGGAACTGGCGGGGGTTGTCGGTGTTGCCGTCGTTCCAGCGGAGGAATTCATAGTTGGAGTATGGGTGGGCGGACACTTGGATGGTCTCGTTGACATTGTAAAGTCCCTCGCCGGATACATAGCCCATGCTCTCGTTCTCGGATATGATGCAGGCGTAGAATTGGTCGGAGTTTTCAATGCAGCTGATGAAACGGATGTTGTCGCGGTAGCGCATTAGCTCTCTGGTTCCGTTGATGGAATCGAGCGTGGGGTCAATGGGGTCGGTGTTGGACGAATAGCAGAGGCTGAGGGGAGTGTCGGTGGTTTGGGTGTAGAATGTGTGGGGCAGACGGGTTGGGGTGCCAGAGTTGTCGAGGATGGTTACAACGAGGTTGTCGGTGCCGTTGTAGTAGAATGGGGTGTTCAGCACAATGTCGTTCCACCCTTCGCTGTAGTTGATGTCGCCGACAAACACCTGGGTCATCTGGCTGAACGGCACGGGGCCGACAGAGTCGTAGAAACGGTCGAAGTCGGTGTGTGCCATGTAGATGGTGCAGTTGGTTTTGTCGAATGCGTATGAGTGGGCATAGTGCAGGCTGATGGAGCTGATGGTTTGGGGACCGGTCAGCTCGTCGGGGGTGAATAGTTGTTGGGAATAGTTATAGCCTTTGTTGGCGGCATAGGGCAGTCCGTTGCGTGGATTGTTGTAGGAATCGCTTGTGATGATGGTTACCGGGTTGTTGCAGAGGTCGGTGTGGAACAGGGAGGTGTTGGAGGCGAGGCTGCTGTCGGCATAGGTGTGATGGTCGATGGGGTTGTAGAGTGCTCTCACATACCATTCGTAGATGGTGTTGGGTTCGAGGTCGGTGATGGTGATGAATTTATGGTCGGCATGGCGGCACTGGAAAGGTTGGTCGCTTCCGGAGGGACGGTAGTAGACGGAGTAGGCGCTGGCATAGCCGTTCCAGGCCAGCGAGGCGGTGGAGTTGGTGACACGTGTATCTCTGAGCCTGGCGGGACGGGTGAGATTGGTGTAGGAGAATTTGATGGTGGTGCCGGGTTGGGTGACATTGTAGATGGCGAAGGAGTAGTCGGGGTTGTCGCCGCTGAGCCAGGGGTAGTAGTCGGTGGCTGGGGAGAACTCGGTGCGGTGGCGTTGGGGGGAGAAGAAGGCTTCGGAGATATGGCCCGATTCCTCGGAACTGTTGGAGTTGGGACGGAAGAGCCAGATGCCGTCGAAATCCTCTACGCCGTCATATCCGGAGTTGCCGTCGAAACGGGTGTCGATGCGGTAGATTAGCAGGCCGCGGCCGGGGAGCTGGGTTTCGAATATCTCGGTGTTGTCGCGGTATTCCACCACATAGAACTGGTCGGGGTGGGAACTGGGGAAGCAATAGATGTTGTTGCCCGGCAAAGAGTCGCCTACAGAGTGGAGGGTGTAGGTGCCGGGGGTGGTGATCATGGGGATGGTGTCAAGCCAGTTGCCATAGCGGTATTTCATGTAGGCGCTCATGTGCTGCGGCGGCTTGCTGTTGGTGGCCATGAGGTCCCATGGACCCACGGGGGCAACGGGGTCGCTCTGGTTGTAGCGGTAGAGGTCGGGGGCACCGAGCGAATGGAACATTTCGTGGCAGAAGGTGCTGGGACCGAAATAGTCGGCACCCGAACCCTCAAGGGCAAAATTGAAAGTGCTGACCTGCTTGCCGTTGATGCGGACATCGTAGGAATAGAGGTTCCACTTGTGGGGCCAGAGGAGGTCGCTCCAGCCAGCGGTGCCGCCCTTTACCACAAAGTTGACATTGTCGATGAATCCATCGTTGTTGCAGTCGAGATTGAAGGATGTGGGGACGGGGCAGGAATCGTTGATGAAATTGACAGCACCCACAAGGAGCTCGAATTCACGTTCGGTGCGTTCATGGTAGTTACGGTAGCCGATGGGGTTGCTTTCGGTGTAGGGCATGTAATAGTTGCGGGGGTGGGGCGACTGGAATGAGCGTATTTGGTCGCCTACGGGCTCGGGGGCATAGAGTGTGCGGATAAAAATCTGGTTATAGGATACGCGCTTGAAGTAGTTGTATACCGAGTTGGAGGAGACCGACGAGGAGTCGCTGAACATGGCGTCGATGGCCGAGAGGGGGCGGGTGTAGGCAGTGTCGTCGGCAAAGCGGATGAAGATGACAAGATTGCAGAAGTCGCCATGGTTACGGTCGTCGGTCTTGGGTGTGGCAATGCGGTACTGTTCGGGTATTTGCCAGGCCTGGCGGCGTTCCAGCCACTGCTGACGGGTGATGGTGAGGCCGGGTTGATAGCCCAGGGTGGCCGGGTTGACGGTGCCGACAGGATATTGCGAAGGCATGAGGCCGCCATCGGGGGCAGGCATGGCATAGACCCAGTAGCCTGCTTGGTTCTGGACAATTGTGTAGTTGTCAGCATCGTGATAGCGGTGATAGCATTCGTCGCCAGTGGCAAAAAAATGCAAGGTGTCGCCGTTGGGCTGGAACTGCACCACGGGCATGTTCTGCACGTAGACTGCCTGGGCTTGGTAGCCGCACATAAGAAGGGTGATTAAGATTAGTTTATTGATAAAACGTTTCATAAATAAGGGTTTGAGATATTAATTTGTTACTTGATTATATACTGATTTCTTGAGGTAGAGTGCTTGAAGAATGCCGCGCAGGGCAAGATATATCATAAAGGCGGTCCAGAGGATGTTGTTCCATGTGGCCACGTCGGGATTGTCGTGTGGGAGGAAGAAATGTTTGCATGAATAGTAGACAATGAAGAACATTGCAGAGGCAATGAACATGCTGTTGCGCATGGTGCGCGAGGCTGTGGCACCGACAAATATGCCATCGAAAAGGAAAGCGGCAAAACCGCAGACAGGGATGATGAGTGTCCAGAACAGATAGGGGTGGGTGGATTGGATGACTTCGGGCTTGTCGCTGAAGATTAGGAGTATGGAGTCGCCGCAAATGGCATAGATGATGGTGAAGAGAACGGTGAGTATGAGTCCCCACATCAGGAGTAGACGCACCGACAGGCGGAGCGAACGGCCATCGCGGGCACCGATATAGCGCCCCACGAGCGACTCGCCGGCATAAGCAAAACCATCCATTATGTAGCTGAAGAGGGTGAAGAACTGCATGAGGAGAGCGTCGACTGCCAGGATTTGTGGGCTGATGCGGCCACTGGCAGCGGTGATGAAGGTGAAGACTGTGGCGAGGCAGACTGTGCGGAGGAAGATGTCGATGTTGACTTTGAAGAAACGGCGCATTTCGGACCATTTGAGGGAGTCTTTGAGAATGGCGACGCGGGAATGGAAAGCAGAGGTGTACTGGGCAAAGAGGTGGCCATAATTGCGAATGAGGAAAAAGAGACCTATCGCCAGGCCACTGTATTGGGCGATGACGGTGCCCAGAGCCACGCCGCGGATGTCCCAATGGAACACCAGCACGAACACCAGGCTGCAAACGATGTTGACGCAGTTGAGAAAGATGGCAATCCACATGGGAAGACGCGAGTTCTGCATGCCGATAAACCACCCTTTGATGGCATAGAGACCCAATGTGGCCGGAGCGGCCCAGATACGCACAAAGAAGTAGGCCAAGGCCAGCTGCAGCACATGGTGACTGGTTTTGAATATCTGTGCCGAAAGCAGGCTGATGGGCCATTGCAGCAGAATGAGGGCCAACGCTACGGCCAGGGCAATGCAGATGGCCCTGACAAAGATGCGCACGGCCTCATTGAAGTCATGGGCACCATAGGCTTGCGCAGTGAAGCCGCTGGTGCCCATGCGGAGGAACCCGAAGTTCCAATAAATGAGGTTGAAGATTTGGGTGCCAATGGCGATGGCACCGATGTGGTCGGCACTGAGACGCCCTACAATGGCCATATCCACCATGCCCAAGAGCGGCACGGTGATATTGGTGATGATGTTGGGCAGAGCCAGGCCGAGGATACGTTTGTTCATGCTCAGAGCTTGCACTCGGCAACATTAAGTATCTTGTGGCTTTCCTTTTCGGCGATAAAGGCCACGAGATGGCAGTTGTCTTTCACACACCCTGCAGGAAGGGAAAGGTTGAGACGGATAAAATACTGTTTGCCTTGGGTGCGGGCCACACTGACGGGCAACCCCCAGATGTCGGTGTAGACTTTGCGGAGTACGTGATTTTGCACATAGTCTTCGATGTCGCCGCCACCGGCAATGCTTTGAGTGGTGTGGATGTTGTCCTCATAGAGCAGGAGCGTGAGTGTGAGTTCTTCGGCAATGTCCTGCTCAAACCCCACGTGGATATCGCTGAAGAATTCATTGTCAACAATGGATTCGGATGTGATGAGCATTGTCACTTTGGGGTCGCTGTTGACAATGGGGTCGATGCGGTCGTTGACACCGCCCAGCGGGTTGAACAGCTCGCCACGGTTTACCAAAGCGGCGGGGAGACCAGTGCTGGTACCGACAAGAGTCTCGTACCATTGGGTTCCGTCCTCGGTGCGGAGGTCGGGATCATTGCCAAGGGGACGGCCGAAGACTCCTGAGTGGATGGCTACGGCAATCAGTTTGCCGTTGTATTGCTCGAGAGCGGAATGGATGATTTCGTCGGCTGCCGGACAGTTGACGCAACGCACGCCAGTGTATTTCTCCACCATGGCCCGCTGTTCCTTGGGGATGGAAGCATGGCTTTCAAACCATTCGCCAGACACGCCACTGGGAATGAGATAATGGTCTTTCTCTATTTTGTCGCACGAAACGATAGTGGCAAGCAGTGTGCCCAACAGTGCGAACAAGAATAATCTTTTCATTATGATTGATGTTTTGCGGAAGTGACTCCGTTAATGATTATATGTGTTTTAGAACGATGTTGTAAGGCTGAATGTGAGACCGTTGCTGGCAGGCACTTGGCGGCACACACCACCAATACAGAGCAGGCCTTCGCGCTGTTTTCCATAGCCCAATTGGAGACGGGTGGCACCGTGGGTGTAACCCACGCTGACATTGTAGTAGTTGCCAATTCCGTCTTTGTAGGCATATTGGTCGCTGGCAGAGATGAACCATGAGCCCGCAAAGTTGTATTCCACAAGTCCCATAATCCAGTCGCCGCAACGCTTGTCGTCCACATCGCGGCTGTACTTGCTGTCACTGCCCATCCATTCGGCTTCGAAGCGGAGCACATTCTTCTTGCTCACTTTCCAAGTCAGGTCGGCCACAACAACGTGGTTGTGGTGCAGGTCACCACCGTGGCCTTCCACGATGGGGTTGAATATCTGATATCCGTAGGTGCAGGTGAGTTTGGTGGAGGAACTGAGTTTCTTGGCCACTTCGAGCGAGAGGTCGGAATAATAGAGGTCGCCGGTCTTGAACCAAGAAGAGGTGTAGCCGTCGGTGCCAATACCACCAAGGGTGTTGGTGTCGATACCTGTGATGACTGCGCCGTTCAGATGAATGTCAGTACCGTATTTGCCACCCAGCAGGGTGCCTTTCTTTATCTTGTACATCACATCGCCCTGCACACCCATCTCACCAGTGGTTTGGGTGGCGTAGGGATACATGGTGAGGAAGGCATAGGTGTGCTGCTTGGTGATTGCAGGGATATAGTTTATGTAGAGCATTTCGCCGCTTTCGCTGCGCACCGATTTGAAACACATATTGTCGTTACGCTTGGCCTGGATGTTTGCGCTGAATCCTTTTTGGGAATAGGTGGCATTCACCATCAGGGCTTCGCCGTCACGATATATGTAGTTGTTCATGATGTTGGGGTCCTGACCCTTGTGGGCGTATTCGGCTTGGAGGCTCCAGTTGCCGTAGTTCAAGTCCATACGGACGGCTCCGGCACCAACGTTGCGAGGGAGGTTCAGTTTGTATCCGGGAGTCTCGATACTGGTTATCAACTCGTCGGGTTCATACTTGCTTACAAATCCGGCCCCGAAGGTGAGACGCAGTTTGCTCTCTGCCATGCTGTTGATGATGCCGTTGAGGTTCACCTCGCCGTCAAGTCCGCGCACCAGGCTGGAGGTTTGATAAATCCAGAAGAAACGTTGCGAACCCGCAAGGGCTTTGAGGGTGACACCCTTGAAAGGACGCAGGGTGACGTTGAGACCTCGGATGGAGTTGTCTAGTCCCAGATAACGGTCTTCATATGCACGCAGAATCATGCCGCTGCCGAATTGCTCATAGAAGTTACCGGCGGTGACGCTGAGCAGTTCGCTCTGGTAACTGGCAAAGTAGTTGGCTATGCCGGCACCTTTATATCGGGCATCGAAACCCAACATAGGGTTCAGATAAGCCTCAAAGCGCAATCCGGCACTGAAGTTGCCATTGGTGTAAAGAATGTCGGCACGGCTGTTGGAGAGAAGCTTTTCGGGCACATTCTGTGCGCCGATCACAGTGTCGGCATGCGAAATCTGTCCGTCCAGCTGTATGTTGCCGGTGACATGCCCTCCCAGAATACCCTGTGCAAAGGCGGAGCCGCATAGCAGCACCATACCCGCCAGGGGGATTATCTTGAATAATGTCTTCATAGTTGGTAAATAGGGTGTTTCAGTTCTGAATTAAGGACTTACTTCTGCGACTCGGCGGCCACTTTTCTCACCACCGCTATCAACTCTTCTTCGTCGCCTTCAACATAGGAAGCGTGCTGCCATACAATCTCGCCTTTGCCGTTCAGAACAAAGGTGTGGGGAGGATTCACCACATTCATTGCACGCTTCAGGTCTTGATTCTGGTCCAAATACACTTCATATTCCCAATCGTTGCCGTCCACGTGGGGTTTTACTCTCGAGGCACTGCGGGCGTCGTCAATGGAGATGGCAACCAGTTTCACACCGGTTTCTTCCTGCCATTCCTCATACACTTCCTTGATGGTGTTCAGCTCACGGTTGCAGGGTTTGCACCATGTGGCCCAGAAGTTGACGATGATGGGTTTACCGTCATTCTGAATGGCCGAGGACTGAACTGTGCTGCCGTCTAGAGCCTTGAGGGTGATGTTCTGAGGAAATGTCGCATTCTGTGCGAAGGCTATTCCGCCCAGCATCAGACAAATCATACTTAGAAAAATCTTTTTCATGATAATGATGTTGTTTAGTTTGTTATTATTTCTTTTTTGTATCAGTTATTTGTCAATTATTGTATTTCTATCTGAATATTGCCGCTAAAGGTCATTTCTTGGGGTGTTGTGTGATTTCTACCAAATGGCCAAGCATCTCGCGGGCAGGACTTTCGGGCAGCTGGGCCAGCAGGCTCAAAGCACGCCCGGCATATTGGTCCAGCAGTTGTTGTGGCTGTACTCCTTCCGGAAAGCCGATGTCGTGGCAGTCCTGTTGGTCGGTCATGTCGTCGCAAATTTGGAACGCAAGGCCGTAGTTGTAGCCGAATTCTCGCATAATCTGTTGGTATGTTTCGTCCCCGTTCTCAGTATTGCGGCAGGCTCCCAGTTCGCAGCAGGCCGACATCAGCTGGGCCGTTTTGCTGCCTATGATGTCCAGATAGTCTTCCAGTTTCACCTGTCCGCTTTTCAGTATCGACAACTGTTTCAGTTCGCCGGCACACATCCGCCGCACCGTTTCGTTCACTATCGTTGAAGGCTTTTCCCCGCCAACATCGTGCAACACTGTCATCACCTGTGCCAAAAAGTAGTCACCACACAGCACTGCGGCGGCATTGCCCCAGCGATGGCGTATCGAGTCGTTGCCGCGCCGTTCGTCCGATTCGTCCACCACATCGTCGTGCATCAGCGTGGCATTGTGCAGCAGTTCCACCGCGGCGGCCAGCAGTATGTGGTGCTCCGCCATTGTCCCACAGGCTTTGGCCGACAGCAACACCAGCAGGGGCCGCAGTTGTTTCCCTGATGTGGTATTCAGGTAGCTCTCCACCTCGCCCAGCAGCGGAACCTCACTCACCGTGCGGCGTCCGTATTCCTGCCGGAACAAGCGGAATTCTTCAAGTATCGGTAGTTGTAGTTGCTCAATCGTCATACAGTGTCTCTCCTCTATATTGTTGTTCGGGTAACAATTGCGTCTTGTTGATAATAATGCTTTTCGATAGCCGTGCTCATTTAGTCTATTTCATTTTCAGCCCGGTGGTGGTGACAATAGCGGTGTTGATACCGTTTTCGTCATGCACCATGATGTTGTATACACAGGTGTTTCGGCCTTGGCGTACGCATTGCGTCTCGGCGATGAGCCTATTGCCTTTAGGCTGAGCCAGGTATTGTATGCTGCTTCCCAGCGACACCCAGGCCAGAGGGCTGTCCTCTTCCAGGCAATGGCTGTTGGATGCAGCGGCAAAGGCAAGGTCGGCCAGTGTGAAGAACACGCCACCCATCACGCCGCCCATAGCATTGCGGTGGTGGGGCATGATGGTCATCGCACACTTCGCATATTCGGTCCTGACCTCCTCTATGCTGATGCCTGTTGCCTCTGTGGCATACAAATCCTGGGCAAATACACTTACCGCTTTATGCGTTAAATTCGTCATACAGGGCCGATATTTTATTGTATAAAGGCTTGCTCACCTTCACCAACGGCATGCGCAGCGTGTTGCTGATGTGCCCTTCTATTTCAAGCAGCGCCTTGATTCCCGAGGGGTTACCCTCGTCGAATATGGCGTTCATCAGGGGCAGCATCTTATAGTGCAGGGGCAAAGCCTTCTTTTGGTCGCCCTTGAGGGCATATTTTACCATCGCCGACATCTCTTTGGGCAGCGCATTGGCAATGACCGAAATCACCCCCGAGGCTCCCAATGCTATCATGGGGTAGGTGAGGGAGTCGTCGCCCGAAATCACCATGAAGCGGTCCGGTTTATTGCGCAGTATCTGCATGACCTGTGCAATGTTGCCCGAGGCCTCTTTAATGCCTACAATATTGGGGCATTCGTTGGCCAGCTGCAGTGTGGTCTCTGCCGAGATGTTCACACCCGTGCGTCCAGGCACATTGTATATTATCACTGGCACAGGCGAGGCATCGGCTATCTGTTTGAAGTGCTGTGCCAATCCCCGCTGGTTGGGTTTGTTGTAGTAGGGGGCCACCGACAGTATGCCGCTGATGCCGTCGAAGTTGGTGTTAGCTATCGCATCGGTCACCGCCAGGGTGTTGTTTCCACCCAGTCCCAGCATAATGGGGCAGCGTCCGCCCACACTCTCTATTATAAAGTCCTGCAGCGCATGGCGCTCGGTGTCGGTCATTGTGGCAGCCTCGCTGGTGGTGCCCAACGCCACAATATAGTCTGCTCCGCCGTTGATTATATGGTTTATCAGCGACTCCAGCTTGCTGAAATCAATCGTCTCTTGTTTTCTGAATGGTGTTACCAGCGCAACGCCGGTTCCTATAAACGGATTTTTCATCTCTTCAATTTATCTCTATTGTTTTCTAATATTAATCATGTAGTTAAGTATGTTCGTCAGATAGCTCGACAGCTCGCATTCGCCGTGTCCGCGTATTATGAAGTCGTAGCTCTCCAACTCCAGCCCCGTGCGGGGTTGCTCTATGTTTTCGTATGCCACCCGCAGGCTCGACGAGGTGTTCAATGTGATGTACAACCCGAATGTGTCGCTGCTGGGTGTGGTGTCTATGAGCAGGTCGTAGTGATAGCTAGTGAACTGTTGTATGAAGTCGGGTTTCGGGAATCCGTACTTCCCCAGCAACTCTTCGGCATTGACGGGTAGCTCTATCTTGTGCACCTGTATGCCCCGTTGCGACATGTGGTGGGTAAACTGGCTCAGCGTTATCTGCTCGTCGTCACTCAGGCATTTGGCAATCACCCCGATGCTTTTTATCAGGTCCAGGTGTATTATGCGTTTCCTGTGCGGCTTTGCCGCCAGGTCATGCAACAGGTTGGCTTTCTGATTCTCTCTTATTTTCTCTACGGGGTTCACTTGTTCGTTTCCTTTGATGTTCTATTTATAATGATGAGTCGTGTTTAGTCACTTTCGTCTGCTCTGTTTCAGTGTCCAGTTTCAGCTTGAATGTCATGCGGTGTACCGGTGTGGGTCCATACTGCTTCAGTGCCGAATAGTGCAACGCTGTGGGGTATCCCTTGTTCCGGTCCCACCCATAGTGGGGGTATTCGCTGTGCAGTTGCTGCATATAGTCATCCCTGTATGTCTTGGCCAGTATCGATGCAGCTGCTATCGAAAGGTATTTTCCGTCGCCTTTCACTATGGTGTAGTAGGGGATAAGCCCCTCGTTATAGAATCGGTTGCCGTCTATCAATAGCAGTTCAGGCCTCACTTTCAGCTTCTCCACAGCCAAGTTCATTGCGTGCATCGATGCACGCAGTATGTTGGTCTGGTCTATCTCTTCGGCCGAGACCGACGCCACTGCCCAGTCCACCGCCTCTTGCTCTATCACCTTGCGCAGTTCATACCGTTGGTGTTCGCTCAGCTGCTTCGAGTCGTTCAACTGCTCGTTGTGATAGTCTTTGGGCAGTATCACGGCGGCGGCAAACACAGCCCCTGCCAGACATCCGCGTCCAGCTTCGTCGCAACCGCATTCGGTCAGGTCGGGTGTGTATTGCGATAGCAGCATAGTCTTTTCTTATATGAGGTTCCAAATCACAAAGGCCACAATCACCAGAACAAATATCAGATTCTGCCACCATTCGTCTCTCTTGGGGTCCACAAACAGCAACGTCGTGCACAGGGCGAAGGGTATGGCAAATGCCTGCGTGTGTACGGGGAATATATGGGTATAGAGCGTGAACAGTATACTTCCCACCGTGAACAACAATATTGCCGTGAGGTTCTTCTTGAAGTTGATGGTCTTGTTCTGCCCGTTGATTACCGTTGACCCAAACCCCACTACAAAGAGCAGCAGGAATATCAGGCTCCCAATCCAGTCTATCAGGCTTCCGCCCACCGACCAGTTGATGTCGGTCAGTCCATACAGTATTAGGTAGTTCCGGTAAAACAGCTCGTCCACCATATAGTAGTAGGTCTCCAACACGATGTACGGCGCCAGTATACCCAATATCAACATTGTCCAGTCACGCCATCCGTACAGACTGAAGTTGAACATGTTTGCTATCAGTGGCACCAGAAAAACCGCCATTGCCGGACAGAACAGCGTGGCACACGCTATGCTTGCCGATGCCCCGAATATCTTGTCCAGGTCCAGCGACAGCAGGGTGGTGGTCAGCATCAGTTGGCTCATGCCTATTATCAGGAACAGGCTGCCCAGCAACATGGGTGTCAGCGTCGGCCGCCCTATGCTCATTGCGATGATGTAGAACAGCAAAGGCATCAAACTGCTTTGTGTCATCATTTTGTGCCTGTACAACATGCTGTTCAGCAGCACCCCTTCCACTATCACCAGCACAAAGGCTATGATTGTGGAGGCCAAGGGCGACAGCAGTCCGGTTATCCAATAATACAGCTGCCCGCCTCCTTCGATGGGGGTGGGACGTGGGTGAATAAAGACTCCGATCCACATCAGGACTGCCACTATCAGAATGATGAATATCTGAAGCACTACGTTGGTTCGGAATATCCTCAGCATTGTTCTCTTTCTTGTTTCGTTTGTTAGTGGGTTTCCCCCAAGGGCACAGGCCGTTTGGGGGATTTACGGGTTCGGAATGGGGTTAGTGTACCAGTCGTGTGGCGCGGGCTCCGCATTTCACCACATAAACGCCGTGCGGCAGTTGGGCAATGTCGATGGTCCCTTCCATCACTATTTGTTTCTCCATCACCTTCACTCCGTTAATGGCGTATATGGCAACTGTCTCGGCGTCGTGACGGCCGGTCAACACCGTGATGCGGTCGTTGGCGGGGTTGGGATACACTTGCAGCGATTTGGCAAACCATTCTTCATCGGCTTCCTGTATATCCACATGTGCCAGCGATACGTTCACAGCCTTCAGTGCGTCAGCCTTGCCCCAGCCCCACTGGTCGCTGATGCTGTCGCGATCGTGCAGCGGGCCTGTCTTTGCGTCGTTTCGTGCGGTCTGGCACAGTATTTCACGCACTTGTGTAGGACTCAGGTTGGGGTTGGCTTCCAGCATCAGGGCCACAATTCCCGTAACGGCGGGACCCGACATCGAGGTGCCCGACATCTTGGCCCAGTAGTAGGTGCGTCCGGCAAAGGTGAACGAAAACACTGTTGTGTACGACTCTGTGGTATACGAATTGAGCGAGGAAACCACATTCACGCCCGGGGCTGAGATGTCGGGTTTTCTGCGTCCGTCAATCACAGGACCGTGACTTGAGAAGCTGGCTATCACACCCGGATCCCAATCCCCATTCGGAAGCCGCGAGTCGGCATTGTGGGCGGCCACAGTGATGCAGGCCTCTGCACACGCGGGCTCACCAATACCGCATGCGTCGTCTCCCGCGGTGTAGTGCGACCAGCTCTTGGCAAATGCAGCACCCATGTTGCCTGCACCGTTTTCCAGGTCGGCCACGTTCCAAGCGTGCACCGTACCTTCCTCGGCGGTAATGCCCAGGTGTATGTTGTAGTTTGAGTTCTTGTATACCGTCAGCAGCATGTGGGGACGCTGGTTGAATATGCAGGCATTCTCCACAAGCAGGTGGAATCTGATGGTGTCGCCGGTGGACGATACCAGTATGCTGTCCACATAGTAGCTGCCGCTACCTCCCCCAGCAGTAGCCATCAATGTGCTGTGCCAAGGTATGCACACCGAATCGTTTGAGTTCACCATTGCAAACGAGACGCTGAAAGGCTTGCCCGGTTCGCCCCAAAGCACTATGTCCTGTCCTATCTCGTGATAGTTGTAATAAGTGGCAATGGTGCGGAGGGTGTCGTGCTGTCCGGGAGTGAATGTTCTCGAAAGGTGGTATTTGTCGTCACCACAGTTGCCCCCGCTGGTCACAAACACTATTCCGCTGTCCTTCGAAAGGTTATTGATTGCCTGGCTCACCAGCGACGTGCCGTCAATGGGTCCCAAAGTATACATGCCCCAGCTGCTGTTTATCACCAGCCGCTTGCCTTCCTCTTTGGCCACATTCTTCATCCAGCTCACTGCGTCCAGCCAGTAGCTCTCGTCCAGCAGAAACGAGGCGAACAGCAAATTGGCGTTGGGTGCCTGTCCGCGGTATTCACCGTCTATGCCGCGTCCGGCTGCAATTCCGGCCACGTGGGTGCCGTGGGTGCCGTAGCCGTACAGCCCGAAGGTGTCGCATTGGGCTGCCACCAGCTCAGCACGGCTGTTGAACACGGTGCCGTAGTCAAACCCCTCTGGTGCAGGTCCCGACAGCTTGAACTGGTCCCAGGCCCTCAGCAGGCGGAAGTTGTCGCGTCCATTGTTGCTGTAGTTGGGGTGCTTATAGTCAAATCCCCAGTCGGTGATGCCTATCAGCACACCGTCGCCGGTATATGCCTGCGGCAGGTCTATACCGTTCTGCACACTGTCGGTGCGGGTGTCGCTGCGTGTACGGTTCATAGTGGGGAACACCTTGTTGGCTATGCTGTACTGCAAAATGTCGCCATTACGTTCCAGCACAGCCAGTCTGCTCATAGGCACAGACAAAGTAACGATGTTACCGGCCTTTGAGCCTACTTTTATGCCCTCTTTCTGCAGCGCTTTGCTGTCGAAGCGGTCGGTCACCTTGGCCAGTATTCTGACACTCTGGTCGGCCTCCTTGGCTTGGGCTTTCTGTAAAAGAACCATTTGCGTGGCGGCATCGCTCTTGCCGTTGCCCACCAGGTTCACTCGCTGTGCGTTGGCTTGAAAGGCTACCAACAAAGCCGTAAGGAATAGTATCTTGCGCATATTCAGTAGAATGGTTTATCGTTTATTGCTGCTTTGTTTCTTCTTGTGGAGGCACCACCTTGCCGTCCTTGTAGGTGTTGTGTGTGGCTTTCCCCTCAACGTCGTAGTAGGTGCCCTCACCCTCGTATTTGCCGTTGGCCCAGCCGCCTACATAACGGGCACCGGTCTCGAATACATATTCGCCTTGGCCGGACATCAGGCCCTTTTGCCATTGGCCTGTATAGGTGGCTCCGTTGGGCCACACCATCTTGCCTTGTCCCTCGGGCTGACCGTTGGCCAGTTCGCCTTCATACACAGCTCCTTTGGCATACGTGTATTTGCCTACTCCGGTTTGGGTTCCACCGTCGGTGAATTCGGCCGACAGCACATCGCCGTTGGCGTAATAGAAAATACCTTTACCCTTTATCTCGCCCTTTTCCCAGTTGCCTTCATATCGGCCACCGGCGGCATAGTTGTACACTCCTTCGCCTTGGCAACGGCCCTTCTCCCAGTTGCCGTCATAGCGGTCGCCGTTGGCATAACGCATGGTGCCATAGCCCGACGGACGGCCACGGCCGTCGAAAGTCCCCGTATAGACATTGCCGTTTTTATATTTCAGCTGGCGTACTTCTTGCCCCATGGCAAATTGACTGGCTACCAAAGCCGTAAGCAGGATAAAAAAAGTAATTTTATGTTTCATTGTATCTATTTATTTTTTTGCAAAGGTACGAAAAAAAACACAATCGCTTTTGTTTTTATAAAAAAAAAACTCCAACCCGTCCAAACGATGGTTTATAAACATGTTGTTCTATTTTGTATTTCAACATAGAAATGTCTTTTATCTAAACTACAACATCATATCCTCCACTCCCCATTTCCCTTCGGCTCCATTCCGGTTGCAAACGCCCACATTCCGCTTCCCTTTTTCTCCCCCTCATCCTTACCCCGCCGCTCTGTTTGCATTGTGCCCAACACCCATTCAAACTGTTCCATCAATAGGCGAAGGTTCGCTGTGGCTTCGCTGTAGGTTCGCTTCGGCCGGCCTCCGTTTCGCCCCTTCAACCGCCCCTAAACCGAACCTTCCCCGAATCATCAGCAAATCCACAACGAACAATCCACAGCCTGATAATATCCTCAATGCGAACCACATCCCACCAGTCACCAATCATCACCCGTTTCCTCGTCGCTCCCGCTCCCTTCCCCGTTCACCATGAACCAACGCCTTGCAAAAGACATGTTCACCCAGAAGGTTAAGAAGAACTTCTGATGAGGTGAAGAAGAGCTTAAAAGTTAGAGATGCGGGGTTGGATGCGGATTGGAGTGTGATGCTGCGAGGATAGGGAGGATTGCGGAATGGGGCGGTAATTCAGGCTGGGCAGTATGGGCGTTTTCTCGAAGGAACGATGGGAGAGAATTGCTCCGGGATTGAGCGTAAACCTAAAAAGAAAAATACTTCAATATAGCAAATCTATTGTTGTGGATTTATTTGTTACAATTCAATGTTTTATTTAAATTCATTTCAACTATATGTTTACTATGGTTTTTTGTGTTTTTCGTTATCGTTTGTATTATTGCTCATGGAGGGTTCTATATAGGCTTAATGGATGTCGCCTCCATTAGGGAAGGAGTTACATGATGTCTGAGCGTTACGGCACTGCGGCTTCGGATTGAACCGTGTTATTAGCTTGTTTGTTGGGACGAAAAAGACATATCTTTCATTGGTTCATCGTATCATTTTGTCGGTTAAATCAATAATTGTGTTTTATGGTGAGGAATGTGGTTTTTGTTTCCTATCTGTTCCGGTGATGATAAGATGTAGTAAACATAATGAAAATATAGACAGGACAAGCAATAGGCACCGATTGGCGGTAAAAGGGGGAAGGAAATGGGTTTTTGCTCCGAAAAATAATTTATTCACTAAATAAACCGTTGATTGATTGGAGTTTGTTGAGCAATCAACAATCATTTGCGAAAGCATTTAGAGATAAAAAACGATAATTAAATTAAAAAGTGTATCTTTGCAAACAAATTATAAAGTGTAATTTATTAATAAAAATATTACAACATGTCCAAAAATCAGATAGTTAACAAAGATGACCTCGTCGTCCGTTTTGCCGGTGATTCCGGTGACGGAATGCAGCTGAGCGGAACCCTGTTTTCCGATGCAGCCGCTTTGACGGGAAACGACATCGCCACTTTCCCTGACTATCCCGCAGAGATACGTGCTCCGCACAATACCATTGCCGGAGTATCGGGCTATCAAGTTCACGTGGGTTCTCACATCTACAGCTCGGGCGACAAGTGCGACATCCTCGTTGCCATGAATCCTGCCTCGTTCAAGTCGCAGTTGAAATGGGCAAAGAAGGGTGCAACGGTTATTGTTGATGCCGACACTTTCACTCCCGAGGCTTTGGAGAAGGCTGGTTATAAGGAAGACCCCTTCACCGAGGAGTTTGAACGCGCCTATACCATTGTCCATGCCCCTATCACTTCGTTCACCGAGCGCATAGGTAACGAGCAGGGTGTTGACAAGAAGACCGCCGACAAGAGCCGCAATATGTTCGCTCTCGGTATGATTTTCTTCCTGACCAACAAAACCCTTGAAAAGACCTTCGCATATCTGGAGCGCAAGTTTGCCAAGAAACCCGAAGTTGTAAAGCTGAACAAGGCCGTTCTGACCGAGGGTTATGAGTATGCCGATAAACTGGAGCTTATCCATTCCAAGATTATGGAAGTGGCACACGCCCAGATGCCCAAGGGCCGCTACCGTAACATTACCGGTAACGTGGCTACCGCATGGGGTCTGCTTGCCGCATCCGAACGCAGCGGCCGTCGTCTGTTCCTGGGTAGCTATCCTATCACCCCTGCTACTGACGTGATGGTTGAGCTCTCGAAGCACAAAGGCCTTGGTGCCCGTGTGTTCCAGGCTGAAGACGAGATAGCCGGTGTTTGCTCGGCTATCGGTGCCAGCTATGCCGGCGCATTGGCCTGCACCAGCACTTCCGGCCCCGGATTGAGCTTGAAGAGCGAGGCTTTGGGCTTGGCCGTGATGACCGAGTTGCCTCTGGTGGTTGTTGACGTTCAGCGTGGCGGTCCCTCCACTGGTCTGCCCACCAAGACTGAGCAGAGCGACCTGAACCAGGCTCTCTATGGCCGCAACGGCGAGGCTCCCCTTATTGTGGTGGCCGCTTCGAGCAGTGCCAACTGCTTCTACTGGGCTTACACCGCCGCCAAGCTGGCTTTGGAGCACATGACCCCCGTCATCCTGCTCACCGACGGCTATCTTGGCAACGGCTCGCAGCTGTTCCGTATACCTAAAGTGGCCGACCTGCCGAGCATCACTCCGCGTCTGGCCAAACCCAACGACCCGAACTACCGTCCTTTCCGCCGCGACCCCGAGACCTTTGCACGCGAATGGGCTCTGCCCGGAATGGAAGGCTTGCGCCACCGTGTGGGCGGTCTTGAGAAATGCCCCGACGGTCCGTTGAGCACTGACCCCGAGAACCACGCCCTGATGACCTACAACCGTCAGGAGAAGGTGAACCGTGTGGCCAACTACATCCCCGAGCAGGAGGTGACAGGCAATCCCGACGCCGACCTTTTGGTTGTGGGTTGGGGTGGCACCGCAGGTGCTATCACCTTGGCTGTGGAAGAGCTGAACAATGAAGGCAAGAAGGTTGCTTACACTCATTTCAACTATATTTGCCCGCTGCCTAAGAACACCGGAGATATTCTGCGCAAGTACAAAAAGATTGTGGTTTGCGAACTGAACAACGGTCAGTTTGCCGGCTATCTGCGCACCCAGTTCCCCGAGTGCCCCATGCAGCAGTACAACAAGATAATGGGTCTGCCCTTCGAGGTTGGCGAGCTCAAAGAATGTTTCACCAAAATATTAGGAGAATAAGTCATGGCAAAGAGACATTTTGTTCCCAAAGCGGGAGTTGAATATACAAAGGCTGATTTCACCAGCGACCAGATGGTTAAATGGTGCCCCGGATGCGGCGACCACGCCATCCTTTCCTCTCTGTTGAGCACGTTCCCCAAAACCGGCCACAAGAAGGAGAATATCTGCATGGTTTCCGGTATCGGATGCTCTTCCCGTATTCCTTATTATGTGGACACATACGGTTTCCACAGCATCCACGGCCGTGCCTGCGCTATAGCAACAGGTGTGAAACTGGCCAACCCCGAGCTGAGTGTTTGGGTGAACATGGGCGACGGTGACAGTATGGCAATCGGTGGTAACCACCTGATTCATGCTGTGCGCCGCAACCAGGATTTCAACATCACTATCTTCAATAACGAGATTTACGGCTTGACCAAGGGTCAGTACAGCCCCACCACCAAGTTCGGCCAGGTGACCAAGACCTCGCCTTTCGGCACTATCGACTATCCTTTCAATCCGGGAGAGTTGGTGATGGGTGCCCAAGGCACTTTCTTTGCCCGTTCGCTCGACTGTGTTCCCGCCCTCACCAGCCAGGTGATGGAGGCTGCCGCCAAGCATGACGGCACCAGCGTGGTGGAAGTGCTGCAGAACTGCATGATCTTTAACGACAAGACCCATGCAGCCATTACCGACCGTGCAGTGCGCGACGACCGCACCATCGTGCTCGAGAACGGCAAGCCTATGGTTTTCGGTAAGGAGAAAAACAAAGGTATCCGCTTCAACGGCCGTTGTCTGGAAGCTGTCACTATCGGCGAGAACGGCATCACTATCGATGATATTCTGGTACACCACGAGGACACCGAGGACACCGGCATCCACATGATGTTGGCCCGCATGAGCGGCAACCTGCCCGTGGCTCTGGGTGTTATCCGCAATGTCGACAAGCCCTCATATACTGAATTGTACGAGGACCAGATGGATGAGTGCAAAGCCAACTGCAAATACAAATGCGTTGACGACCTGCTCAACTCTGGCGACACTTGGGAAGTGTAAATCAGATGCTTGAATGCTGAATTTCGAATTTCGAAAGTATCGACACGGGCGAGATTCCTGATGTCGGCTTTCGAAATTCGAATTTCAATGTAAACGAATAACATATATTTTTCATCATTAAAACAAATAAAGAATAATGTCTCTTGACTCTCGTTTTGACCCCAGCATAGTTGAGGAGAAATGGTATTCCTACTGGGTAGAAAAGAAACTGTTCCATTCCGAACCCGACAACCGCAAGGCATACACTGTGGTTATTCCGCCGCCCAACGTGACGGGTGTGCTTCACATGGGCCACATGCTCAACAACACGATACAGGATGTATTGGTACGCCGTGCCCGGATGTTGGGGTTCAACGCCTGCTGGGTGCCCGGCACCGACCATGCTTCTATCGCCACCGAAGCCAAGGTGGTGAATATGCTGAAGGAACGGGGCATTGACAAGCGTGACTTGACCCGCGACGAGTTTATGAAATATGCGTGGGAGTGGAAAGAGGAACATGGAGGCATTATATTGAAACAGCTGCGCCGACTGGGTGCTTCGTGCGACTGGGACCGTACAGCCTTCACGATGGACGATATACGCTATGAGAGCGTTATCCGTGTGTTTGTGGACCTCTACAATAAAGGGCTTATCTATCGCGGCGTGCGCATGGTGAACTGGGATCCCAAAGCCCTCACCGCTGTGAGTGACGAGGAGGTGATCTACAAGGAGAGCCACGGCAAGCTATATTACCTGAGATATTATTTGTCGGACGGGTCTGACTTGTCCGACTTGTCTGAACAGTCCGGCATCAAGCAGGATGAGAAGGGACAGTATATAGTTGTGGCTACCACTCGCCCCGAGACTATCCTTGGCGATACCGCCGTTTGCGTGCATCCCGAAGACCCCCGCTATGCCGCATTGAAAGGCATGAGTGTGGTTGTTCCCGGCGTGGGACGCAGCGTGAAGATTATCATGGACGAGTATGTGGACCGCGAGTTCGGTACGGGTGCCTTGAAGATTACCCCCGCCCACGATATCAACGACTACAATCTGGGAATGAAATACGGTCTGGAGTCGATAGATATTTTCAACGACAACGGCACACTCAACGACAAGGGCATGCAATATGCCGGTATGGACCGCTTTGCCTGCCGCAAGGCGATAATGAAAGACCTTGAGGAAGCTGGTTTGGTGGAGAAGGTAGAGGACTATACCAACAAGGTGGGTCACTCGGAGCGTACCGACGCAGTGATAGAGCCGAAGCTGAGTGCCCAGTGGTTCCTGCGTATGACCGATTTGGCCAAGAAGGCCCTCGAGGTGGTTGAGGATGACACAATTCAGTTCCACCCCGCTAAATTTAAGAACACCTACCGCCACTGGCTGGAGAATATCAAGGACTGGTGCATCAGCCGCCAGCTGTGGTGGGGACACCGCATACCGGCCTACTACTATGAGGTGGACGGCAAGACAGAGGTGGTTGTGGCCACCAGCCGCGAGGAGGCTTTCCGCCTGGCTTGCGAGAAGCATCCCGGTGCTGTGGCAAATGCCGAGGCACTGCGTCAGGACGAGGACGCTTTGGACACTTGGTTCAGCAGCTGGCTGTGGCCTATCAGCCTGTTTGACGGTATCCGCTACCCCGATAATGAAGAGATAAAATATTACTATCCCACCGATACGCTTATCACCGCACCCGATATTATCTTTTTCTGGGTGGCACGCATGATTATGGCTGGCGAAGAGTTCCGCCACGAGGTGCCTTTCCATCATGTGTATTTCACGGGCATTGTGCGCGACAAGTTGGGACGCAAGATGTCGAAGAGCCTCGGCAACAGCCCCGACCCCATTGGGTTGATAGACAAATACGGTGCCGACGGCGTGCGTATGGGTATGCTGCTTACCGCCCCGGCGGGCAACGACATTCCTTTCGACGAGAGCATCTGCGAACAGGGACGCAACTTCTCGAACAAGATTTGGAACGCCCTGCGTTTAGTGAAAGGCTGGGAAGTGAGCGGCAGCTCCGACCAGTCGGACCAGTCCGACACTATTTACAACAACAATATCAGCGTCCAGTGGATGGAGATGCGCATGGCGCAGGTGCTGGAGGAGATAGAACACGACTTTGACGAGTTCCGCCTGAGCGAGGCCTTGATGAAGAGCTACAAACTGGTGTGGGACGATTTCTGCTCTTGGTATCTTGAGATGATTAAGCCCGCTTACGGCACTCCCATCGACCGTGAGACCTACGAGGCCACTCTTGGTATCTTCGACCGCCTGATGCGCATGCTGCACCCCTTTATGCCTTTTGTGACCGAAGAGATATGGCACGCTCTTGCCGAACGTCCCGAGGGTGCAAGTATTATGGTGCAGCACATGCCTCACAGCGTTTTCTACGACCAGCGTATGCTTGACGACTTCGAGATGACCCGCGAGATTATTGCCGGTGTGCGCAATCTGCGTAACAGCAAAGGTCTTTCGCCCAAGGAGGTGCTGGACCTCTATATTAAAGGCAGCTGCCCCGCGATGTTCAACGGCATCATCTGCAAACTCGGCAATGTGGGCAAGATAGAGAGTGTTTCGGACAAGGTGGAAGGTACGCTGAGTTTCATGGTGGGAACAACAGAGTGTTTCGTGCCCGTCAGCCTCAATATCGACAAGGAGGCCGAGTTGAAGAAACTGAACGACGAACTGAAATATGCCGAAGGTTTCTTGGCCTCGGTCATGAAGAAACTCGGCAACGAGAAGTTCGTAAACGGCGCTCCCGAGAAGGTTGTCGCCGTGGAGCGTCAGAAGAAAGCCGACGCCGAAAGCAAGATAGCCGCCCTCAAAGCCCAGATAGAGGCCTTGGGTTGATGCTGTCTCTTATGAATAAAGAGGGTTTGCCGATGGTTGGGCAAGCCCTCTTTCTGTTAACATGTCTTAACCTGAAAAAAGTTGACACTTTTGGGAACAATACCAAAAGTAAAAATGAGACAAAAGACACAGACACGACAAGTGTACAATGAAGAGCTCGGATGCTACGAGTGGAAAGAGGTCGAGACGGACAGGTATGTTT
>JAEEGL017221882.1_pt1 | contig 29327 bp, 22 predicted proteins | sample 9134231 | NCBI WGS metagenome assembly JAEEGL01 (sample SAMN16246548, study PRJNA631951) | gut metagenome | biome: gut microbiome; feature: rumen; material: fiber-attached | host: Bos | place: Iran: Karaj | collected 2018-10 | reverse complement strand
TTCCCTATGCGTTCGTACAAAGGGCCTTCCTCCTGCCGAACGGAGGCATATTCCTCAAGCAGGAATCTCAGCGCCGCGTCGGGATCGGCTATCGCGTGAGCGGGACCGAATTCCCTTTGGTAGAGCAGCTTTACGATATCCTGCGGCTGTGAAAGCGGGTATTTTTCAAGCGCGTCCGCGACGAGCGATATTATCTCTTTATTCGGCATTTTTGCCTCCGTTGACCGTTTTTCACATTATACCGCAAAGGCTTGTGTTTGTCAGCCCTTGATTTGACCGGACGGTTATTCTATAATACTGTCAGAAAACAAGAGGAGGCAACCATGGACGCTCTCTCCCTTTTAAAAAACGGCAGCCCGCAGATTTGGCGGAACCCAAATAAAAAGCCCGCTGCGGAAGTGCTGAAAAAGCTGCCGTTTACCATAGCGGATATCGAGGAGGCGGACGCGCGTTTGAGGCGTTTTGCGCCGCTCGTTTCGAAGCTTTTTCCCGAGACGGAGGAGGCGGGCGGCATTATCGAATCGCCTCTCGCCAAGCTAAAAAAGCTGCGCGAGTTTGAGGGGACAAAGGGCCGCCTTTTCCTGAAGCAGGACAGCGAGCTGCCCATCGCAGGCTCCGTAAAGGCGCGCGGCGGCATCTACGAGGTGCTGCTGCATACGGAGCGGATACTCGGCGAAGCAGTGTTTTCGATGAGTCCGGAGGAGATCCGGGAGAGGCTTGCGGGTTACACCGTGCAGGTGGGCTCCACGGGCAATCTCGGCCTTTCGATAGGCATTATGAGCGCGGCGCTCGGCTATAAAGCCGTAGTGCATATGTCCTCCGACGCGAAGCAGTGGAAGAAGGATATGCTCCGTGAAAAGGGCGTTGATGTGATCGAATACGAAGGGGATTATTCCTCTGCGGTCGCAAAGGGACGCGAACTTTCCGAAGCCGATCCAATGAGCTATTTTGTTGATGACGAGAACTCAGTGCCGCTTTTCATGGGCTATGCGGCCGCGGCGCTGCGCCTTAAAAAGCAGCTTGCGGAGGCCGGAGTCAAGGTCGACGAAGCGCATCCCCTGAACCTTTATCTGCCCTGCGGTGTGGGCGGCGCGCCCGGCGGGATAACATTCGGCGTGAAGACCGTTTTCGGCGACGCGGTAAACTGCTGGTTCGTCGAGCCGACGCAGGCGCCCTGTATGCTTGCGGCGTTCCTTTGCGGAGGGCCTGTGCCCGTGACGGAGCTTGGGCTTTCGGGAAAAACCGAGGCGGACGGGCTTGCCGTGGGAACGGCCTCAAAGCTCGTTTACGATACGGTGAGAGAGCTCGTTTCGGGCGAGATAACAGTCTGCGACGAAGCGCTTCCGTTCCATCAGACCGAACTTTATAAAACCGAGGGGATATTCATAGAGCCCTCGAGCGCCTCGGCGCTTGGATTCGCGGAGTGCATTGAGGAAGGGATCCCCGACGGAAAGGCGATCTCCCATATCGCGTGGGCGACGGGCGGCAGGCTCGTGCCGGAGGCCGAACGCAGGAAGCAGCTTTTAACTGACGTTGCGGCGGGGCTCATCTGGCGCGGAGAACGCTTCCTCATCGCCAAGCGGCCGCCGCATAAGGCAAGGGGCGGGCTTTGGGAATTTGTAGGCGGCAAGGTGGAAAAGGGCGAGACGGGCGAGGAAGCCTTAAAGCGCGAATGCCGCGAGGAGCTTGGCGCTGACGTGCGCGTATACGATAAATTCACACAGGTGATCCACAGATACCCCGATATCACGGTGCTGCTCAAAGTCTACAACGCCGAGATCGAGGCGGGCGAGCCCCGGCTTTTGGAGCATTCCGAGTTAAAATGGATACTGCCTTCCGAGATACCTGAGTATGAATTCTGTCCCGCCGATACGGAGGTGCTTAAAAGGATAATTGCGCGCGGGCAATTCATAAGACGGAATCTGTTTTTAAACCGTGATGAGAAGTACGCCGATTTTCAGGCAAAGCTCATTCCCGGCGTTCCCCGGGAAAGCGTGATAGGTCTTCACCTGCCCGACCTGCGCCTTTTTGCGAAGTCTTTTTACGGCAAGTATTTTGCCAAGCAGTTTATGCGGGAGCTGCCCCACGAATACTACGATGAAAATATGCTCCACGCGCTGATGATAAACGAGGAGAAGGATTACGATACCGTTATCCGTTTGATCGACGGATTCCTTCCCTTCGTCGATAACTGGGCGGTCTGCGACACGATAAAGCCCAAGGCGTTCAGGAAGCACAGGGCGGAGCTTTGGAAGAAGATACCGGAGTACATTGCCTCGGAGCGCGCATTCACCGTCCGCTTCGGGATAGAGATGCTTATGAGCCATTTCCTCGACGCCGACTTCAAGCCGGAGGCGCTCGATATGGTTTACGATATCGAAAGCGGTGAGTATTACGTGCAGATGATGCAGGCGTGGTATTTCGCCACGGCGCTCGCCAAGCAGTATCGGGCGGCGATACCTTATTTGGAAAGGGGCATGAAGTCCGAGACCGTGCATAAAATGACCGTGCGCAAATGTATGGAGAGCTTCCGCATCCCGGATGAGAGAAAGAACTATATAAAAAGCCTGATATGAGTATTGCAAATTGCTGTAATTTATGTTAGAATAAAAGCAAACGGGGGGAGAATGATTTACGAGGGGAAACAAATGAGCATTCTTGCGGCCAAATGCCCCTGCTGCGGCAGAGATATAGGCATTGAGGAGAATACGGAGGAATACACCTGCGTCTTTTGCGGGACCAAGCTCAAGGTCGCTGCGCTTAAAACCATACCCGTTGAAGAAGCGGATAAGCAGAGCGGCGCGGCCGAAGTGAAGGACGCCCCGGTGAACGGGGAGCACAAAAGCTCCGCCGGAGGCGAGAATGGGCGCCATGGCAGGCATCACAGCCGGCATGAGAGCGTTTCTTCAAAGGAGATCAACGCTCCCGAGCTTACCCCGGAGGAAATCGAAGAGGAGCTCAAGCGCAAAGCGGAATTCAAGGAGGAGCTGCACAGCGCGCTTCACCAGATAAACGAGCTGCGCGCAAGGCGGCCAAAGCTTGAGACGCGATTGAGGACGGTCACGACCCTGGGCATAGTCGGCGCGATACTGGCTGTGGTCGCGGGGGGCGGCATGTTCTTCTTTGCCGACGGCGAATCGGATATGCTCCTGATCGTGTCGGGAGTGTTGGCGGTGCTGGCGCTTGCGATGCTCATAACCTCGGGCATACGCCGAAAGGACGTCAAAAAGCAGCAGTCAAGGCTTGAGGAGAGCATATTGGAAAAGAAGCAGAAGCGAGATATACTCATAGGCCGCCTGAACAAGATAAACAAGACTCTGCACATCCATTCGGACGATTAAAATATATAAAAAGATTTTTAAAATCATGGAACCTTAAAGGGGGCTCGTGCGTCTTATAAGTGAAAGGCGGAAGAAGCCCCCCAAATTTTCGCCTTTACAAGCAATCAATCCCTCCAAAATTGCGAAAGGCAAAGACCGGGCGACAGGATCGCCCGGTCTTTGTTTGCGCTTTTTTTGAATAGCGCGGGCAGAATACGCGCATACTCATTCCGAACGGCCGCGGCTGCGCAAAAAGCAAAATCCACCGCGGTTAACCTTTGGAGGTAAAATGCGTAAAATAAAGAAACTTCTTCCGCTCGCGCTTGCGATAACGGCGCTTGTGTTCTGCGCCTGTTCGGGAAAGCCGGGCACGCCCTCAAAAACTCCCGCTCCCACGAGCTCTCCCAAACCCGCGGCAAGCGCCCCGGCTTCGACGGAGGCTTCGGCGGAGCCTTCCGAGCCGCCCGTGACTTCGGGCTCTCCCGAAGCGTCCGGCTCTCCCGGGGCGTCCGCTTCCCCCAGTGGCTCCGAAAAAACGGGCATGATATCCGGCTTTGAGCGCTTTGCCGAAGGCGAGGTGGCGGATCCCGAGAGCTTGCCGGAGCTTGAAAAGCTCCTTAAGGAGGATCCGAGGTTCAGGGACATGAGCATACAGTCCGTCACGTTCAAGATGCATGAGGAAAGGCGCGCGCTGTACGTCGTGCTCCAGGGCGACGGCGACGCTTCGCATCCGGTGTACGTGTTTGAGGACGGCAGCGTGCTGGACGCGGACTGATGAGCCGAATAAAAAACGCTTTGAGGCAGCTGCCCCAAAGCGCTTTTTCATTTTCGGTTATTTCAGCGTCACCACCGTCACGCCGAAATCCCCCTCGCCGTAATTGCCGTTACGGAATGATTTCACCCGGGGGTGATGCTTTAAGTGGTTCTGTATGCCTGCGCGCAGCGCGCCGGTGCCCTTGCCGTGTATTATGGAAACCTCGGTAAGCCCCTGGCGCTTGCAGTCGTCGAGATAGCGATCCACCACGGGAGTCGCGTCGTCCACCATCATGCCGCGAATGTCCAGCTCAAGGCCTATTGTCTTGTTGGCGGCGTATTCCACCTTCACGTTGGCTTGGGCGATCTTGGATTCCTGCACCTCGCGCAGGTCGTCAAGCTTCACGTTGAGCTTTATTATGCCCACCTGCACGGGCACCTCGCCGTTTTTCGCCTTGCCAATGACGGTGCCTTCCTTGTCAAGGGATACGACCTTGACCGTTTGACCCGGGGTGACGAATTTGGGCGCGCTGCCTTCGATGATACGCTGTTCCTGCTGAGTTTCATACAGGGATTTGTCAAGCTCACGCGCCTTGTCGCGCGATTGCTGTATCACCCGGTCGGCGGCGCGCTGATCGATCGCCTTTATGGAGCGGATCTCCATTATCACGGATTCCATCTCGCGCTTGGCGTCGGCAACGAGCTTTCGCGCCTCCTCTTTGGCTTTCACGCGCATCTCGGCCTTTTCGGTCTCAAACTTCCTGCGCTCGGCGCGCATGTCGGCCCGCAGCGCGTCAAGCTCGCGGCGGGCGTTCTCGGCCTCCTCGCGCTCGCGCTCGGCCTTGGTCTTTTCGCTTTCGGCGGAGGCCAGCACCGTTTCAAAATCAACGTCCTGCTTGGTAAGGTATTGGCGGGCGTTTTCGATTATGTAATCGCTCATGCCCAGGCGCTTGGATATCTCAAACGCGTTGGATTTGCCCGGAATGCCTATGAAAAGGCGATATGTGGGGCACAGGCGATCCACGTCGAATTCCATCGAGGCGTTCTGCATGCCCTCGTGCGTCAGGGCGAAAGCCTTTATCTCGGAATAATGCGTGGTGGCGGCGGTGCGGCACCCGCGGGAGTGCAGCTCCTCCAGTATGCTCTGGGCAAGCGCAGCGCCCTCAACGGGATCGGTGCCCGCGCCAAGCTCGTCAAGCAGTATGAGCGATTCATCGTCGGCCTCGTCGAGTATGCCGACTATGTTCTTCATGTGGGACGAGAAAGTGGAAAGGCTCTGCTCTATGGACTGCTCGTCGCCAATATCGGCGAACACGCTGCGAAACACCGCAAGCTCGGTGCCCACGTTTGCGGGAACGAACATGCCCGACTGCGCCATCAGCGTGAACAGGCCTATGGTTTTAAGCGTGACCGTTTTGCCGCCGGTGTTGGGGCCGGTGACTATCAGAGTGGTAAAATCCTGCCCAAGCCACAGATCGATGGGCACCACCTTTTCGCGGCTTATAAGCGGATGACGGCCCTTCTTTATCATGATGCGTCCCTCGGGATTCAGCTTGGGGCACACGGCGCGCATATCCTTGGCAAGCTTTGCCTTGGCAAAGCAAAGGTCTATCACGCCCAGGGTCATCAGATCCTGGAATATGTCGTTGGCTTGGGGCTTTACCATTTCGGTAAGCTCGGTGAGTATGCGCTCGACCTCGGCGGCCTCCTCCATGACGAGCTTCTTGTATTCGTTGCCAAGCTCGACCACTGCCGAGGGCTCTATAAACAGCGTTGCGCCGGTGCCGGATTGATCGTGTATCAGGCCGGGTATGTTCTGGCGGTATTCCTGCTTGACGGGGATCACGAATCGCCCGTTGCGGATGGTGACGAGCGGATCCTGCAGATACTTCGAGTAGGTGGAGGAATGGATCATGTCGTTCAGCTTTTGGCGCACCTTCTCGTTGGCCAGCTTCATCTGCCGCCTTATGCGCGAAAGCGCGGGGGAGGCGCCGTCGAAAACCTCGTCCTCGCTCAATATGCAGCGGTTGATCTCATCCTCGATCACCCTGTGGGTCATAAGCCCGGAGGCAAGGTTCGAAAGCCTCTCGGTTTGGCCTTCGTGCTGGCCGGAAAGCTGCTCCTGTGCAACGCGGATGGCCTTTAAGCATTTGGCCACGTTCAAAAGCTCCTCGCAGGAAAGGTGGAGCACGGCGTTAACGCGCTTCAGCGTGGAGCGCATATCGGGAAAATCATCCACGGGCGAATTGCCCGTGCGAATGAAATGCGTTTCCGCCTCGCTAGTCAGGTCCAGCTCGGCGCGCACGTCATCGATCTCGTCAAAGGGGCGCAGAGCGACCGCCAGCTCGCGGCTCACGCAGCAGGCGCATTTTGAGCGGAGCTGCTCAAGTATCTTGTTGTATTCAAGCGTATTAAGCGTTTTCTGGTTCATGGCTTTATCCTTTTCAGTCCACGGCCCGGTTCCAGTGGCCGCGCGTGATATTGGTTTCGTTATGGGGATCGGGCGTTTCGGCCGTGCCGCAGGCGCGTATGCCGCTTTCGGCAAAGGCTTCGCGTATATCCGTCAGTGCGGAATTCAGCATCCGCACAAGGCAGGTGTTATCGGGAAAGCGCACGTTCTCAAGCGGAAAGCGTCTTCCGTCGCCGTCGCTCAGCTCGCCGCATTGGCCCCGGCAGGCCTGACAGCCTCGGTATTCCTTCACGGGGCAGTGAAGGAGCTGCATAAGCGGGGCTCTGAGCAGCGTGTGCACGATCATCCGGCTGCCGAAGCCATCCGCAAGGGCGGAAAGCTGTGCGCGCGTCATCTCGAGCGAGGGCGAAAAATGCGTGAATCCCAGCGAAAGCGCTTCCGTCGCCGATACGGAGTTCATTATATTCAGCCCTATTCCCGCGATGCGTATGGGAAGCTCGCGTCCCACGTCCCAATGGGAGATATTATTGATCTCGACGCCGGAGAATATGCCCTGCGCGATAAGATCTTCATACGCTTCCCGTGCCGTTTCCGTCATTATGACGTTGGGGAGTATGAGCACGAGCGGCGCGGAAGCCTTCTCGAGCGTTTCACGGTCGACCCTGCCGGGGAATACGGGATCGAGCCCGATAAGGTCGGCTTCGGTGCATGCCGCCTCGGCCGCCGTGCGCACGCGCAAGTATCGCAGGGGCTTTTCCCCGCATTCGCCCGCGCGGGCGATATGGGCGGCGATCGTTTCGGACGTGATCTCCTTTTCGTGCCCGGGTTCGCCGATGATAAGGGCCGATATGCGCTCGGCCGCCTCGCGCCGCATGGCGTTGATTTTCGATACTGGCGCAAAGCCCGTGCCCGAGATATCGCATTCGGTCAAACGGAATGGCGTGCCGCCCAGCTTGCCGAGCTGTTCCGATATCCTCGACGCGTCTATGGGCTTGTTGGGCGCTTCGCACACGGGGCCGAAAGCCTTCGCCTCGTGCCCGCCGCAGCGGAGTGTGAGCGAGGCGGGGGAGCCGACGTTAAGCTCGAGCCTTGCCGAAAGCGCTCTCACGGGGCGGTCTGCGCGCACGCTCTCGTGCGCTTCGGCAACGAGCCTGTCGGATGGCCTTGCGCAGCCCACGTGCCCGGTGGTCACGGTATCGCCCCTTATATGCGCGGTGGAGAATTCGCCGCGGTTGAATATCTCGAAAAGCGTGCTGCGCGCGGCCTTGGGCTTTTCGCCGTCGAGCGCGGCGCGGTAGATGCGGGTGACGGTGGAAACGTATTCGGGGCTCTTCATGCGCCCCTCTATCTTGAACGAGCATATTCCCGCGTCGATCAGGGCGGTAAGCTCGTCTATCATGCAGATATCGTTTGTGGAAAGGGCGAATTCATCGGAGCCCGCGCGCCTTTTGAGCACCGAGGCGTTCTTGCGGCAGGGCTGGGCGCAGGTGCCGCGGTTGCCGCTCCGCTCGCCCGCCATGGAGGAATAGAGGCAGCTGCCCGAAAAGCCCATGCACAGCGCGCCGTGACAGAAGAATTCAAGCTCCACGGGGCTTGATTCATGCATGCGGCGTATCTCCGAAAGCGGCACCTCCCTTGCAAGCACGGCGCGGGATATGCCCTCGCGTTCGCAGTATCGCAGGCCGCCCAATGAGTGTATGCCCATCTGGGTGGAAGCGTGCACGCATAGTTCGGGAAGCTCGCTTCGGATAAGCTTCGCAAGGCCGAGATCCTGCACTATAACGGCGTCCGCTTTGAGCGAGCAAAGCTTTGCGGCAAAGCGCAGAGCTTCCTCCAGCTCGCGGTCGAAAAGGAGTGTGTTTAGCGTGATATGCGTGCTCACCCCGCGAAGGTGACAGTAATCTATGGCCGCTTTAAGCTCGTCGCCCACAAAATTAGCCGCGCCGCGGCGCGCGTTGAAAGCGCCGCCTCCGAAATACACGGCGTCGGCCCCGTTCAAAACGGCGGCCTTAAGGCATTCCATATTGCCCGCCGGAGCGAGCAGCTCGATACGGTTTGAGTTCATAACAATAAAAATCGGGGCAATACCAAAAGGCCTGCCCCATGAGTGGTTCTTCGGCAAATGAGGGCGGCGTTAAACTCCCACGGGCTTTTTGCGCTCAAAAGGGCGCTTCACGGGCGCCTGCACCTTTTGCTCCGAGCCGCGCATATTGCGAAGCTCGCTTATCTTGCGGTCGACCTCGGCGGATTCGGTGCGAAGCTTTGAAAGCTCGTCCGCCATCTCGAGCATGGCCAAAAGCGCGCACCTCGAGGTGCTCTGGTCGGGGAACTGCCTGTGCATATCGCGTATGCGGCGGTTCACCTGCTCGGCAAGCGCCTTCACATATTCGGCGTCATTCTCGGAAGAGATGCGGAATTCCTGCCCCGCAAGGCTTATGACCGTTCTCGTCTTCTCCATAATACTGCACCTCCCTGCATATCTTTACATTATAATCATACCATCAAGCGTCGAAAAATGCAATATAAAAAACGCCGGAATTATTATTCCGGCGTTACATTCGCTCATCGGTTATCAATCGTCATCATCGTCGTCATCGTCGTCATCGTCGTCAAGATCCACGTAACCGCCTTTTTCATCCGGCGAGGCCTTTCCGACTATGGAGGAGATGATCCACCTCAGCACGGGGATGAAGAGGAAGGCGACCCAGGTGGGATGCCATATACCGTACATCAGGCCTACGAAGAGATATCCGGCGACTATCAGCAGCTCCCAGGGGAAGCGGGAGAGCCATCTTATACCGACCTTACGGTCGATTGACTTGGATACGGAATGCGCCATGGGGATGGTGAAGAACAGCAGCCAGTTGACCTTCCACGCGGTCTCGCCGAATACCAGGCCGGTTGCAAGGTAAGCGATGCAGACGAGTATCACCCACACCTTCATGAAGACGCCCTTGTCGCGTCCGCCGATCGAGGTGAAGCCATAGTAGCAGGGCAGTATCAGCAGTATCATCCACAGGGGATGCCATAGGTTGTAGATCGCGCCGAGGGCAACGTAGATGCCCACGACCACAACGGGTACCGCCACGTCGAGCCAGTTGAACTTTCTGCTGCGCACGGCGGAAACCACGGTGGAGTAAAGGGGAATGGTGAGGAAGAGCAGCCATGCGGGATGCCACCAGTTTTTAAGGAAGCCCAGCAGCAGGAACACGCCAGTCACCAGCACCGCGTAGGGGAAGCCGCCCACTCCGTGCTTTTCGATATTGCCGTGATCGTCCACGTGCGGCTCCTTGCTGGTGTCCACGACCACCTTGTGACCGTCCTCGTCTATCACGGTGGTGCGCCATTTGCCGTTTTGCTTCTGCGCCTTGTGCACGTAGCGGCGCTTGCCGCCGCTTGAGCTGTTCCACTTTTCATGCACGCGCTCGCCGCCCCGGGTGAAGCTTACGCCGTCGGCGTCCACCTCTATATCGTTTATATAGTCGTTGATGAAATCCTCGTCGGGATCGCGCTTCTCGTCGTCAAACTCATCGGGGGAGCCTATCACAACGTTTTCGCCCTTGGCGGGATCGCTCACCCTTATGCCGTCCCATCCGACGTGCACGCGTGAGCCGTCTTCATCCACAACGTTGATGCCCTTGCTGAAGCTTATGTGAGCGCCCGTTTTGGTCCTTACGCCCTCGTCCTCGTCGGGCTCGTCTTCGGGCTCGGGACGGGGGATCTCGTCCTCAGTCGCAAGCAGGGAGTCAAGGGATACCCCATACAGCTTGGAGAGCATTATAAGATTGTCGGTATCGGGCGAGGATTCGGCCCTCTCCCATTTGCTCACGGCCTGGCGCGATATGCCCAGCTGCGCCGCAAGCTCTTCCTGTGAATAGCCGTGCGCCTTACGCATCTGCACGAGCCTGTTTGCTATCTCTATGTTCATGGTCGGTCTCCTTTCGGCCTTTCGTTGGCACTATGATACAATGAAAACAACGGTTGCGCAAGCAATTCTGCTTTTCAAATCCGACTTTTTTGGACGTTTTTTTGTAAACCTTCGGTTGCAGAGCGGTTGCGGGAATGAAAACCCCCGCAGGATATGCCTGCGGGGGCCGAAATGAGAAGGTTATCAGCGGGTGCTTAGTATCAGCTCGCAGAGCGCGCTCAGGTCGAGCGAGTCTATCGTGCCGTTGCCGTTGACGTCGGCAGCCAGCCTCTGTTGATCGTTGAAGGTGACGTTGTTGAGCAGGTATGCGCTGAGCAGGCTGACGTCGGCAAACGTGACGAAGCCGTCGCAGTTAACGTCGCCCCGCAGGAACTCGATGGGAGTCTCCACGGTCACCATAACGACCGTGATCGTGGTGTTATGGTAAATGGGCTGTGTGATGTCGAACTCCATGCCGTTCACGAAATAGGTGTAAGCATAGCCGTCGGGAGCGGTGGGAGCGGGCACGCAGTCGCCCGCGGCGATCTCGACCGTGTCTGCGTAGTCGCCGGTGAAGGTGACGGTGACGGACTGATCCTCGCCGACGATCCTGACCGTGACGGTGCCGAAGGCGATGCCGTCATAGCACACCGTCATCACGTAGGTGCCGTTCACGGAGCCCGCGTATTCGGGCGCCCAGGAATAGGTGATGTGCGTGCTGGACCATGCCACGTTCGTCACGGCGCCGGAACGGCTCGAACGGTAGACGATGGAGGTGCCGGCCATTATGTCGCTCATGCCGAAGCCCTCGTCGTTTTCGGCCACGTAATAGGTGGCGCCGGTGAGCGCGGCCTGCGATACCGCGGGAGCGTAGATATAGCAGGTGGCGGTGCTGGTCGATACCTTCCATCCGCCGGAATAGGTGAGGTAGAGCTTGGTGGACTGACCGGGGCCGCCGGGGCCGCCGCCGGGGCCGCCGCCGGGACCGCCGCCGGAAACGGCGGTGCTGATCGTTGCCGCACTGCCGGAGGAGCCGACCTCCCAGCTCTTTGCGGAGGAAACGTCGGAGGTGAGGGAGAGGGTGTATGTGCTGCCATACCAACCGCTCGAGGTCTGGGTGTAGGAGAGATAGTAGTTCACGCCGTCCACGGTGGTGAAGATATGCGCGCCGTCATCCATATACCAGGTGTTGGTATCGTTCAGCGTGCCGAAGGTGTAGCCGCCGGATACGCTTGAAAGGCTGCTCGTCACGGCGGAGATCGAAGCGTTTCCGCCAAGGGTATAGACGGAATTCGCGGCGGAGGTGTTGGTGATGACGTAGCGGCTGTTCGCGCCCATGCTCGTTACACGCTCGAACACGTCGGTATCGCCCGCATCAAGATCCGTCCAGGGGGTAGAATCGACGCCCGAGCCGGTGGCCGTGCCGGTCTTTGCGGAGGAAGAGCCGTTAATATAGAGATAATAGGTGTTGCCCGAAACAAGCGCGGGATGCGAGAAGATAAGATAGGTCGCGCGGTTGTTCGAGTTGCTGAAATAAGCGGTGGTGCTCTTGAGCACGTTGCCGGAGCTGTCCTTGATCACGATCGAATTGCCGCTGTAGATCGAGAGGTTGGTGAACTCCACGTAGATGCCCGCCGTGGGGCTGCCCTGCATCTGATTCATGCCGCAGCCGAGGGTGACGCCGCCGTAAAGGGCAAGGGTGTCCTCGGTGTCGAGCGGATCGTTGGAGGTGTTGGAAGCGGAGTAGACCTCCAGGTCGCCGCCGCGGAAGTAACAGCCGCCGTTGGAATCGACGCCGTCGCCGCCGGAGGTGTAAAGACGGTAAACGCCGCCGTATTCGTTGATGGTAAAGTGATAGTTCGAGGTGTTCTTATTGGCGGCGTTGATAACGTCGTCGGTGGAATAGACGGTCGCATAGCCGGAATTGAGCACCACGTCGGCGCCCTCGATGCCCTCATAACTGGTGTTGACGGTCATGTGGATGAGCTCGTTCGAAGCGCCCCTCACGCCGAAGGTGAGCACCTGATCGGCATGCAGGCCGTCGTCGCGGGTCCAGATCTGATAGGTGCCGCCCTCGATGGTAAGGTCGCCGTCGGAATGGATGGCGTCATCGGGGGTGGACAGGGTGAAGCTGCCGCCGGAAAGGGTGTTGGTCAGCTCGGACTTTATGCACTTTGCGCTGGGGGTGGTGGAAAGATCGCCGTTATACGAGGTGTTCGTATAGCCGTTTGCGCAGGTGATGGTGAAGGTGCCGCCTGAGATATCGTTGTTGAAGCCCGAAATGCCGTCGCCCGTTGTGGTGATGGTGAATGTGCCGCCGGATATCGTGACGTCGCCCGAGGCCTCGTTGGCGTCCTCGGCCTTTATGCCGTCGCCGACCGCGGTGATATCGAGCGTGCCGCCGGAGATGTTCACGTCATGCCTTGCGAGTATGCCCTCGTCGGTGGAATCGACCGTGATATCGCCGCCGGTAACGTAAATGCTGCCGATCAGGTCGGTATCATCCGCCGCCTTGATCGCGTCGCCGTCGGAGGTGGTGAGGTTGAGATTGCCGCCGGTGATGTAAAGCTCGTTCTCGGAGGAGAGCGCGCTGTTGATCGCGTTGACGTTCACCGTGCCGTCCGCAGCGGTGAGGCAGCCGTCGGCGCCGATCTTGACGCCGTTCTTGGCGGCGGCTATCACGTTCAGCGTGCCCGTGCCGGCAAGAGTGAGGTTGGCCGCGGTCTTGCCCTTTATAACGGCGCTTTCGGCATAGTACTGGTTGCTGCCGTCGCCTCCGTCGGCGGTGGGACCGTAGGCGTCGGCATTGTTGAGCGCGGTATCGGCAAGCGTATTCACGGTGCCAGCAAGGGTGTCGATATAGACCTTTGCGGTGGATTCCTTCTTGATGGTGACAGCCGCGGTGAACTGCGATCTGAGGTTAAGGCCGTCAAGGAGTATGGTGGCGTCTTTGGTCGCCTTCTTTTTGACAACGATGTTCGAGTAATTGCTCTGACCGCTGAAGGCGTAGATGCCGCCATCCTTTTTGATGCCGATCACAAGCTCATAGCCCGAGGCCACCGTATAGGTGGTGCTGCCGTCGTCGTTGGCGGTCACGGTCAGCTCGCCCGTGCCCTCAGCGCCGGTGAATTCGGTCTCGGAGGCCTGCTCGATGGCGACGATCTCATAATTCGTGTCGCTGCCGGGATAGACGGTCATGCTGCGGCCGTCCAGCGCGAACGCGGTGTAGCCTATGGAGACCTCGATCAGCGCGGAAGCGCTGCCGCGGGATATGGTGACGGGCACTATGCCCTTTGCTCCGGGAACGCCGGTGACGGTGACCTGAGTGCCGCTGACCGAGACGGAAGCGACTTCGGTGTTGCCCGAGACGGCGGTCACAGTGCCGGAGCCGCCCGAAACGGCTATGACCGCGCCCGTGTTGCCCACGGGGGTCTTGGTGAGCGTCAAAGCGTCAGCCGCGCTTACCGGGGGGATTAGCGTCATCAGCAGGCAAAGCGCCGCGATGAGGCTGAGTATCCGTTTTTTCATATGCATTTCCTCCATTGTCCGTGCGCAAAGCGCAGGGCGTATTTGTACTTTTATATTATAACACCTGTGCGTTTTGCGGGCGGGTACAATCCTGTGCATAGAATTGGGCAAAATTGGGGCAAAAAAAGAGCCGCGCATAACGCGGCTGAAACAAAAGCTGTCAGTGCTTGCCGAGAGTGAAAGGCTTTTCGGTGCCGTTTATGATCCTGCTTATGTTGCTGTAATGCATCACAACCACCATCACGGCGGCGAATATGCCCATAAGCTTCAACGGAAGCTCATCCTTGAGGAAATAAGCGGAAATGCCCAAGGCTATGGCGCCCAGTATGGAGCCTATCGAAACGCGCTTGGTGATTATCGCCATAAGCAGGAACACGCCTATGCCTATCACGAAAAGGCGCCAGTCGATCATCAGCGCCAGCGCGGCGCCCACCGAAACGCCCTTGCCGCCCTTGAAACGGAAGAAAACGGGGAAGCAGTGGCCCACCATGCACGCAACGCCCGCCGCCGCCATGCACCAGCAGCCGCTTAAGGGGGATCCGGCAAGCGTGTTCGCGCCGCCGATGAACCATCCGGCAAGGCAGGCAAGTATCGCCTTTATGAAATCCCCGGCGAAAGTGAGCAGGCCGAAGGGGAGGCCGTAGACTCTGGCGGCGTTGGTCGCGCCCGAATTGCCGCTGCCCTTGGTCCTGACGTCCTCTTTGAAAATGAATCTCGATATGAGTATTGCCGCGACTACCGAGCCGAGCAAATAGCCCGTGATTAGGCTTGAAACGATCCTGATCGCCATATCGCTCCCCATTTCCGTAATAATGAAGGAGGCCACGCTCCTTGATTATATAATACTACTTTTTAACGGAATAATCAAGCGTTCGGAGGGATTTCGGGAAAACGCTCCGAAACGGCCCGTCACTGCGGCTTTTTTACGCAGGAGGGGGATTCGTAAAGCTTTCCGTGCACGAAGTAATTGTATGAGCGGCAGCCTCCGGCGCAGCGATAGCCCTCGGGGCAGGAGGCGCAGGCGCCGGTGAGAAGCTCCTTTTTGAACCCGCGGTTGTAAGCGAAGGCGTTCTCGTCCTCCCATATTGCGGCAAGCGTCTTTTCGCGCAGGTTCCCTTCGATGAAATGCTCGTCATACATCGATTCACAGCCGCGCACGTTCCCCACGCTGTCGATGCCTATCGAGGTCAGCCCCGCGCGGCAGCCGGTGAAGGGGGCGTAAGCATCGATCCTTCCGCGCAGATGCCCCTCGTGTTCGGTAAAATAGCCTATGTTGTCGGCAGTGCCCATTGCAAAGGGCGCATCATACATATGCGACACGACAAAATCGATCACCCGCTTGACGTCAAACCGGTGATCGACGCCCTCCTTCGCGTTGCCCATGGGCGAACAGGCCTGTATTTGCCAGGCGAATATGCGCTTGCTTTTGAGGACTTCGTAAAGCTCCTCAAGCAGGGGCGCGTTTTCGGAATTGAGCGTGGTGATCACGGAGGCTGGTATGCCGTTTGCGATCAGCGTGTCGATCGCGCAAAGCGCTCTTTTAAAGCTCCCCTCCGAGCGGTATTTGTCGTGCACGCGCTCCGGCCCGTCGATCGATACGGCAACGGATTCGATATTCACTGCCTTCAGGCGCGCGATATGCTCGTCCTTGAAAAGAAAGCCGTTGGTTATGACGGCCACCCGCACCCCGCGGGAGGTCAGGCGGGCGATTATCTTATCCCAATCGGGGCGCATGAAAACCTCGCCGCCTATCATCGAAACGCGGCGGCAGCCAAGCGCGGCAAGCTGATCGGCAACCGACAGGCACTCTTCGGTGGTCAGCTCGTTCTCACGGGCCCTGCCTGCCTTGGAGCCGCAGTAGGCGCAGGAAAAACAGCATGCAAGGGTTATCTCCCACACGCAGGAACGCAGACGGAAGCGGCTCATTGGAGCTTTCTCCCGCATTCGTGGCAGAATTTCTGATCTTTTTCGACTATGACGCCGCATTCGGGGCAGTGTTCCACAACCGGGATGGGAGTGCCGCATTCGGCGCAGAATTTAAAGCCGTTGGGCACACTGGCTCCGCAGCCGGGACATACGCCCGGGGGCGTGTCGGCGGGCTTTGTCCTGAAGGCCGGACGCGTATCGGGCGGAGCCATCACCAATCCGCATAATCCGGGAGGGATCTCGGGCATCGTCATGGGCTTGCCGTCGTTATCCTCGGGCTCCTCGGGAGCGGGGCCGGCATAGACGTCCTGTATATCGGCGTCGCCGCGCTTGTTCGCAAACCATTCGGGGCCGGCATATACTAATGCCATGGGCTGCCGCATCATCTCGGGGCCTGCATATACGGCGCTGATAAGCTCCTCATTGCGCCTGTCGGGATCGGGACCGGCATAGACCCGCCCCATGCGCGGGCGCTTCTTCATCCTGTCGGGACCTGCATATACGGGCGCTATGGGCGGCTCCTCCTCCGCGAGGGAATCGGGATAGCCGGGCTCGGGATCTTTAAGCGTCGGGCAGGCGTAAACGGTGTGGATCTCGGGCTCCTCATCGCCCTGAGGCGCGGGATACTCGGGCTTTTGAGGCTTTTCGGGGGCCTCGTCGTCCTTCTTGAAAACGCGCGGCGCGGCGTAAAGGGCCGCTATCGGCGTACGCTTTTTGAACATACGGTATCGCTCCTTTCGGATGGGTATATCCCATTCTATCACGCGGATCGGGAATTGTAAATATATTTATGGGAAATGCGTGCGGATCGCGCTGCAGCATAATGATGATACGGCATATCGGCGAATATTTATAGCGTATGCATATCGGCCGATCATTATCTCTGCAAACGGGAGCAGGACCTTCCGCCAAATTACCCTTTACCTGCGTGCAAAAATGGTGTAAAATATCAAATGGGTCTCCTCACGCGAATGAGCGGGACGGAATAATCTATACAAAACAGTATTTGGAGCGAATATGAAGAAGATTTTGATGACGGGCGGCGGCTCCGCCGGGCACGTGACGCCGAATATCGCGCTTATGAAGGGCCTAAGGGAAGCGGGCTTTGAGCTCCACTACGCGGGCCTTAAGGACGGCATAGAGCACGATCTGATCTCAAAGATACCCGACGTGACGTTTCATGAGATAGAGTCGGGCAAGCTGAGAAGGTATCTTTCGGTAAAGAACCTTTCAAGCCCCTTCAAGGTAATAAAGGGCGTGAAGCAGGCAAAGCGGCTGATATCCGAGCTGAAGCCGGACGTGGTGTTCTCAAAGGGCGGCTTTGTGAGCGTGCCCGTTGTGATGGCGGCAAGGGGCAAATGCCCCGTGGTATGCCACGAATCGGACTATACCCCGGGCCTTGCCAACAAGATCGCCTCGCGCTATGCGGACACCGTATGCGTCACGTTCGAGGACACGATAGCGCTTTCCAAATCCGGCATCGCAAAGAAGATGGTGCACACGGGCACCCCCATTCGCCCGGAGCTTTATGACGGCGTGCGCGAAAAGGGCCTTGAAGCCATGGGCTTTGACGGAAGCAAGCCCGTTATGATGGTAATGGGCGGCAGCCTTGGCGCGGCGGCGGTCAACGAGGGCGTAAGAAAGGCGCTTCCCGAGCTTTTGAAGCGCTTTGACGTGGTGCATCTTTGCGGCAAGGGCAAGGTGGATGATTCGGTGAGCTGCAAAGGCTACCGTCAGTTCGAATACGTTGGCAGGGAGCTTCCCGATATGCTTGCCGCCACATCCGTTGTCATATCGCGCGCCGGCGCGAACGCGGTGTTCGAGTTCATGGCGCTGGGCATACCCGCGCTGCTGATACCGCTGCCCCTCGAGGCCAGCCGCGGCGATCAGATACTCAACGCGAATTACGTGGTCAAGAAGGGTTATGCGAAGAAGCTCGATCAGAAGGATATCACGCCCGAACTGCTCGTAAAGCTTATATCCGAGCTGCAGGACAACAGGGCGGCGATGCATGATATGATGAAGGCCGACGCGCTGTGCGACGGCACCGAAGAGGTGCTGGCGGAAATATTGAAGGCCGCCGACCGCAAATGATATGAAAAAACTCACCAAAGAAGAGATCGAAAGCATACTTGCCGAGCCCAACGGCGCGCTGAAGCTTGCCGGGATGAACGTCGATCAGGACGCTCTGCTCGATTCGGCAAAGGAGATGTTCATCGAGGGCGGCGCGGCCTCGGCGCTTTTGCTGCGCCTTGTGAACAAAAAGCAGTACGTGATAAAGCTGAGAGAGGACGGGGCGTTTTCGGCCGCGCTCGAAGCAAGGCTCTCCTCCGACAGCCCCAAGCTGCGACGCAACTGCGCAAGGCTCATCGGCAAGCTGGGGCTTGACGGCATGACGGACGCGCTGACAGCCGCGCTTGAAAAGGAGGATCAGCGCTTCGTGCGGCCCAGCATAATACTCGCGCTGGGCGAGCTTGGCGGTGAAAAAGCAAAGGAAGCGCTGGAAAACCACGCCGTTCCTCCCGCCGCGGACGAGACCGAAAGGAAGCATTTTCTTGAGGAGACCGAGGCGTTGGAGCTTGCGAAACGCCGCTTCCGCCCAAGGACCGAGCATGCGTTCACGGGCTTTTTGGAGGAACACACGCTGGAGCTGCGCGCGCCGGAGCTTTTGACGCGCCAGCTGGCGGACGAGCTTGAGGGCCTGGGCTTTGAGCCCGAGGACACAAGGCATTCAAGCCTTAAAATAAAGACGCGCGATTACGCTTCCGTATTCGAGGCGCGCTGCTTCCATGAGGCGCTGATACCGCTTGGGCAGACCGCGCTCGATCCCGACGCGATCGCAAAGAAGGCCGCGCCCCAAATGGAGGCGATCATGCGCGAGACGCACTCGGGCGAAGCGCCCTATCGCTTCCGCGTGGAGGTCAGATCCTCCCTGCCGGAGGGGAAATTCGACCGGGGCTCCCTTGTAAAGGCCGCCGCGCTCGCGGCGGAGGCCGCGTCGAACGGCGCGCTCGACAACTCGCCCTCGGATTACGAGGCCGAGCTGAGGATAGAGGGCAACGAGCGCACGGCAAGGCTGTTTATGAAGCTGTGCACTTACCGCGACGAGCGCTTTGCTTACAGAAAGGGCTCCATACCCGCCTCCATGAATCCCGCGGTGGCGGCTGCGGTGCTGCATTTTGCCCAGGAGCATCTTTCCGTCAACGCAAGGGTCATCGACCCCTGCTGCGGCAGCGGCACGTTCCTGATCGAGAGGGGGCTGCTTTCCCCATGCGCGTCGCTCACCGGAGTCGACATCGCGCATCACGCGATCGATATCGCAAGGGAGAACACCGCGCTTTCGGGCGTCAACGCCAAATACACCGTCAACGACATATTAAGGTTCGAATGCCACAGGCCTTATGACGAGCTGATATCGAACCTGCCCTTCGGCAACCGCGTGGGCGATCATTCCTCCTGCGAAAAGCTTTATAAGGGCCTTCTGGACAAGCTCCCGCAGCTGGTCAAAAAGGGCGGCACTGCGATACTTTACACCATGGAATTCACGCTTTTGAAGCGCCTGATACGCGAGCGGAGCGCATTCCTCGAGCTCGTTTCGCAGGCGCGTACCGAGGCGGGCGGGCTGACCCCCATGATATTCATTTTAAAGGTGAAATGATATGACCGAAAGACTTTATTATTCCCATCCAATGCTCACCTCCTGCGATGCGGCCGTCGTCTCCTGCGAGAAGGCGGGGGAGGGCTTTGCCGTGGTGCTTGACAGGACGATCATATTCCCCGAGGGCGGCGGACAGCCGGCCGATCACGGCTTCATAGGAGACGCGAGGATAATCGACGCGCAGGAAAAGGGCGGGCTCGTTTACCATATCTGCGACAGGGAGGTGCCCGTAGGCGCCGGCATGACCGTCACGCTCGATATCCCGCGCAGGCTCGATCACACTCAGCAGCACACGGGCGAGCACATACTTTCGGGCCTTGCCTTCAAGCTTTTCGGCGCGCATAACGTGGGCTTTCACATGGCGGAGGACTACTGCACGATAGACCTTGACGCGTTCCTCGACCGCGAAAAGCTTTCCCGGCTTGAGCGCGAAGCGAACGCCGCGGTGAGGGCGGCGCTGCCCGTCACCGAGGAGCACATGGATCACGAGGCGCTTGACAGAATCAGCATACGCAAGAAGGCGGATATCAGATCCGACGATATCAGGGTCGTTTTCATCGACGGCGGGAATATCGATTCCTGCACCTGCTGCGGCACCCACTGCGCGAATACCGGCGAGGTGGGCTATATCCGCATTGGCGATTCGCAAAAATACAAGAGCGGCGTGCGCCTGTGGTTCTCGTGCGGAGGCAGGGCGGTCAATGAGGCGATCGCGCTGACCGATTCCATTACGGAGCTTGCAAGGTCCTATTCCACCAGCCGCGAGGAGCTTCCCATGGCCGTAAGGAAGCAGTCCGACGAGCTTGCGGCCTTAAAGCGCGAGCTCAAGGCTCGCACAAGAGCGCTTTGCGGATCCATCGCCGAAGGGTGCGCCGAAAGGAACGCTGTGATCGTGCGCGAGGGCTTCGGCGCGGACGACGTGAAGATGCTGACCGAATGCGTGGTCGGCGCCGGCGCGGAGCTTTGCCTTGCCTTCGGAGAAAAGGACGGAAGGCTCTATTACCGCGCGCTTCGCTCCGAAAGGTCCAAAGCGCCCATGAACGAGCTGATAAAGGCCGTGAACGGCCTTGTGTGCGGCAAAGGCGGCGGCAGCCCCGCGTTTGCCCAGGGCTCCGCGGAGGGCAGGCTGGCTCCCGAAACGCTTGAAACGCTCAAAAGCTTTGTGCAAAAATGGGCGGCCGGGCAATAACCGATCATAATTTGGAGGGATAAAGATATGAAACCCATTGCCGTTGACGAATTCTGCAACCTGAAATTCCTGTCGAACGTGACGCTTTCCCCGTCGGGAAAAAACCTGTGCTTCACCGTGACGAACGCCGACAAGGCCAAGAACACCTATCGTTCCCACATCTACACTCTGCGTGACGGCAAGCCGATGAAGCTCACCGGCATGGGAAAGGAGCGCTCGTTCAGGTTCATCGACGAGGACACGCTGCTGTTCCCCGGCATGCGCGAGGAGAAGGACGAGAAGGCCCCCGATATTTCAAGCCGCTATTACAGGATCGGCCTGAATGGCGGCGAGGCGGAGCTTGCTTACACATTCCCCATACCCGTGCAGGGATTGACGCCCCTGCCCTCCGGCGATATGCTCGTCACCGGAACGACATTCCCCGGCTTCGAGGAGCTTTATAAGGGCGATAAGAAATACGTTTCCGCCTGTATGAAGCATATGAAGGAGAACGAGGATTACGAGGAGCTCATGCAGGTGCCCTGGTGGTGGAACGGCTCCACCTATACCAAAGGCGCTTACACCTCGCTATATCTGTATGACGCAAAAAAGAAGCGCCTGGAGCGCCTTTCCAGGCTGAACGAGAATATCGGCAGCGTCAAGCTCTCGTCCGACAAGTCGTTTGTTTACTATATGAGCTACGAGGTCAAGCCCCTTTTGAAGCTCGGCGCATCCGGCACGCTCTGCCGCATGAAGGTGGGCGAGTGGAAGGAGGAACGGCTTTTTACAAGCCGCGAGGATCTTGACATTCACGGCTTTGAGCCCGCGGAGCATTTCATTTACGTGTTCATATCCGACGGGCATAACGGCCTCAATACCGACGCCGATTTCTATAAGCTGACCTATGACACGAACGAGCTGACGCTTGTGACCGGGTACGGCCAGGCGATAGGCTCATCGGTGGGCTCCGATATCCGCTATGGCGGCGGGCGCGAGGTCGCGGCGGTGGGCGACGCGCTCTGGTTCGTTTCCACGCGCTTCGACACGGCGGAGATATTCAGGCTCGAAAACGGCGTGATCGAGCAGATGACGAATTGGGGCGGCTCCGTGGACGCCTTTGACGTTAAGGGCAAAAAACTTGTCGCCATCGCGCTCAAGGATATGCGCGCGCAGGAGCTATATGACGGAAGGGGCAAAAGGCTCACCCGCTTCAACGACGCGGCGCTCAGGGGCAAATACGTCTGCGCTCCCGAAAGGCTCGATTTCACAAGGAACGGCGTTGATATCCACGGCTTTGTGATCAGGCCCGCGGGCTTCGAGCCCGGCAAAAAATACCCCGTGATACTCGACGTTCACGGCGGGCCCAAGACCGTTTACGGTCCCGTGTTTTATCACGAGATGCAGTATTGGGCGGGCAAGGGCTATTTCGTGATATTCTGCAACCCGACAGGCTCCGACGGGCGCGGCGATTTCATGAACATACTCGGCAAATACGGCACTATCGATTACGACGATATAATGACCTTCTGCGATCGCGCGCTCGAGGCCTATCCCGAAATGGACGCGGATAATATGTTCGAAACGGGCGGCTCCTACGGCGGCTTCATGACCAACTGGATAATCGGCCACACCGACCGCTTCCGCGCCTGCGCCGCACAGCGCTCCATATCCAACTGGTTCTCGTTCTACGGCGTTTCGGATATAGGCGTGGGCTTCGTGCCCGATCAGAACGCCGCCGATCCCTGGGGCAGCCCCGAGGCGCTCTGGGACCGCTGCCCCATGAAGTACGCCGACAGGGTGAAGACCCCCACGCTGTTCATACACTCCTTCGAGGATTACCGCTGCCCCATCGACCAGGGCTATCAGATGTTCACCTCGCTCATCGCCCACGGCGTCGAGGCAAAGCTCGTCGGCTTCCGCGGTGAAAATCACGAGCTTTCCCGCAGCGGCAAGCCCCTGCACCGATTGAAGAGGCTGAACGAGATCACCGGCTGGTTCGATTCGCACAGGAAATAACGAATAACAGAAAAGGGCGCGGCTGAAAATAACGGCTGCGCTCTTTTTCGACACGGGGGTGTCACAGGGGGTGTCAAGGGGACGGTTCTCCTGACACATTACATATTTAATTACGATCCACTGTGTCAGCGGAACCGTCCACCTGACACTCTGTTACGTCAACACAGAAGAACCGTCCCCTTGTGTTTATCACCTGCTTTCGGTCCATGGATGCTTATTTCGATAGTCCTCCATTATCGGCAGATTCTCTTCATATTCGTCTGCGTCGAAAATCCGACGGAAATACTCACAGATCACCGAGGGGACGGGGAAGGTTTCCTGTAATTCGATCAACTCTGTTTCGGAACGCTTTTCGTAGATCAAGCTTTCATCTATATAGCGGGAGTGCTTTATTTTGAATATCAAGCGATCCGGCTCGATCGAATATGCTCTCTCCATCAGCTGTACTCCATATTCACCTACTTTTTCGTAGCTTTCACCGCTTGTACCCCATCGCTCGCCAAGAAACAGATATTGTCCCACTGACATCATGTAACCCATGAAGAAAGCTATTGTTGGATCATCGTCGATCCTATCGTAAGCGGCGTCGAGCAGCTCATCCCACTCCGACGTCGTATTTTCCCTTAAGCAATCCATGTTAAACGAAAGATACCAATGCTCAAGCAGCGCAAGCATGAGTGTATGATCGGATTTATCAGCCAAATACTCGATATATGTCTGATGCATCGCCTCTCTGTACTTGCATGCACGTTCTGCTCTTATAACCTCATCGCTGTATTTCAGGATCATATTTTCCCTCCTTTACTCTGTCCATGCGTCGGACAGCTGTGTGTCATGGGGACGGTTCTCCTGACACACTATGCTCTCAAAACAATCCCTCTGTTTATTCCGGTCAATTGCTCGATCTGCCGCACGGAGAGGCCTTTATCTTTGAGCACTCGCAGTGCATTGTCGCGATCATCTTTTCAGGAGAAGTATAACGTATTTGCTATTATGTCAAGAGAACCGTCCCCCTGACACGCTGCCCACTACACTTGACTTCCTGTTACGTCAACACAGAAGAACCGTCCCCTTGTGTCCAGAACAACTACTTGGAAACTCGTCTGTGCTTATAAATGTCGAATCCACCCAAATTCATGTTGAGATAATTGCGTATTATGCACTCTTCGAGAACATTTAAGGGATAGCCCTGCAATCCCAAAAGGCCGCCGCGTGGGACGAACTCAATTTCCGGAGGAATTGCATTTGGAAAACTGCCGAGGTATTGAAAATACCGCGATACCTGCCGATCAGATTTGATAAAAAGTTCCGCTCGATACTCGGGAAGAAACCCAGCTTCATCGGTAACAATTTTAAGGGCGTCGATCTCAGCGCGTTCCTCTTCAGCAGATAATTTCGCATTATACGGAAAGAAACGATCGGAATATGCCCGTGCTCTTATTTGAACATACTCCAATTGGTTGAATTCGGCTTCATCCAAGGGGCATTTCCCCGTTTTTGTTATCTTGATTCTTACTATAGGTAAAGTGCTGTACGGAAAATACTCACTTTTCAATGCATAGATTTTTTGAATAAGCAGGTATTGTCCGGCAAGTCCGTTTCTTGCTGCACTATCACTTTTCATATGAAGTGCATACACATCCCCATCCTTCCAATCGCACACGTACGGATGGACAATGGGTATTTTTTTCCTTTGCGGTTGAGGTGAGTTAAGCTGTTCCCGAAGTTTGGTCAGGACTTCATTCCTGCGCCTGAGCGCACCTTTCCCAAGATGCGAATACTTTTCCTCTGTTTTCTCCATGCTCATCAATTCCAGTGCTTTTGATTTCGCTTCATCACAAAGCCGCCCCAATTTCCATTGAGTGTCTGCTAAAGCTATCCAAAAGTCCACTGCGTCATCAGGATCCTTCAGCAGATCCTCATTCCCGGCGATCATGGTGTTGTAGGCATCCGCATCACTTTTTCCCTGCTGCAAAAGCTGCTTGTATTCAATACAAACATCGTCGGAAATATCGTTTTGATATATACCTACTCCCCAGCAACCCATATTATCCTCCTATCCAATTAATAACTTCATTCGTTACTTGATTGTATGCATGAACATAGGGGGACGGTTCTTCTGTGTTGCTCTCGCCTGTCTCGGCATTATCATCACCTCTCAGGCTTTTTATCAGACCTTTCTAATGTTGTCAAGAGAACCGTCCCCTTGACACGTCCGTCAACACAGAAGAACCGTCCCCTTGTGTTCCTTGGGTGTCAAGAAGAATACCTGACACTATACCAACCGTCTCCCAAATCATGTTGGTCGGTTATATAGGACAGATCGATGAGTTCGCCCTCTCCGCTCCTCCGAATCTCCTTGCAGAGCTTATATATGTTGTCCGAGAGTGAATACTGGTAGCAAAACATTACATACCCTGCAAAAGCAGTCGGATGTCTCCGGATAGATTCGAGGCGATTATCACTAAATGCGGGTATTATTCGGTTCTTAATTGCATATATCTCCTCACTGCAAAGAGGTTCTTCAGAAAAAACAGAATACCCGTCGATCAACTCAAAGATTCTGGTATCAAAACCTCTCTGATCTCCTCTCATAACATACCATAGATTTGAATAGTCCTGCATACAGTCAGCAGCAGATTGTAACTCGTCCCGGTGGGAGACAAAGCACTCTTCGGCGGAATTCGGATCATACAAGCCTCTACTCATGCAGGAAGAACCACATAAAATAACTATTATCATAGCCAACATAACCTTAATAAAGGCTTTTCGCTTCTTTTGCATTTACATTATCCTCCTATATGTGCAATACTTCAAATCAATATGGCAATGACACAGTGAGAACACAGGGGGACGGTTCTTCTGTGTTGCTCTCGCCGCGAGGCGAAGATCTCCGCAACCGTATTTGCTGTCATTTTCCTACGTCCCCTTGTGTTGAAACTTTTTGATGTCAAGATTCAGTTCTCCCTGAAAGAACGGCCTCTAATACTATGACTGCAGACAAGCTATTCTTTAAAGGGAGAGCCGAAGGTGTTTTCTACACACATAATGGCTTCTTTGGAGCGAGAGTAAACAAACAACTGGTTGTTATCAGAGCCAATGACCTCAAACGAATACCTTATTCCGGGAATCCGGGTGTACTCAAGGCATATGTCATAACAGCAGTCATAGTTGGCAAAAAAGTACTCTTCATCGATCTGCTTTGCATCAGCATTGCCTGTATGTACTTCAAACAAGCGCTCTATCAAGCCCGCGTCACAAAAAGTATGATAGTTTATTACGGCAATTCCAAAATCATTTATTGTGTACTTTGACAGGTCAAGCAGTTTCGAGTCCCATCTTGCTAAAATCAGATCCTCGTCGTTCTCCGTTGTTCCGTCATCATAGATAATAACTTCATCGGAGTTGCAGTTGATACTTCTGTAAAGCACAGCCCCTCCTTTTGTATCAGCATATTTATAGAAGAATCTTCTGTCTACCAGCCAGATATACTCCTCAATGGATGCATCAGCATAAGCATGAAGATTCTCAACAGGATAATAGACGGTTCCTTCTATGATGTATTTCCGTCCCGACGACGTGTTTTGAACAGTACAATCAACAGGTTCTGATGCTTCTGTCAGCGCAAGCTCATCAACTCTCTCGGCTTCTCGTCCCATTTTATCAGTGGGAGGGATATAAAAATTTGTTGTATTAGCGCCTTCCGCTATCCAACGATATAAATAATAGTATTTCTCACGAGGTGGTCCTGCGGGGGTAACAAAAGAAAGGACAGTTTTATCATCCTTTGTTTCTTCGTGTTTCGTTGTTGCGCACGCTGCTGTAAAAACCGTGAATAACATGACCATAATCAAACAAAGCGTTCTTTTCATGTCGGTTTCCTCCTTGTTGTTATTTAGCGATCAGTTTGCCATGTTTGTAAAGATGGGGATATTCCATAACCTTGTTCCCTAACATAGGGGGACGGTTCTTCTGTGTTGCTCTCGCCGCGAGGCGAAGATCTCCGCAACCGTATTTGCTGTCATTTTCCTACGTCCCCTTGTGTTTCACCTAAAGCGCATACAGTCTTTCTCGTAATGCTAAGTAGTTTTTTTAACAGGATAAACACAATCAGGAAAATCATTCGTAAAAATCGTGTCGATATAAGTGACAGTATTAGTTTCCGGATCAAACTTGAACAGTGCGCCGAACGATAACCCGTATTTACTCATGGGGCGACAAACAATGAAAGGCTCCGTATCATAATATGTGACATATTGAAAGAATGGACATACTTCCTGTCCCTTGCGCTGTTTTAGAGTAAGCTCATAAAGGTATTTCATTTCCCGGGAGCTCTCAATTAAATCTTCATAATCAATATGAGAGATCTTACCATTTGCTTCGACAGCTAATTGATTATGCTCCAGCGAAATAATAACAGAATTTACCGGGTAATGGTATTGATCTTTTTCATATTTACTTATTGTATTGCTTGAAATATCATAAACAGCAACACTATTTGCTTCATTGATTACAATTGTACCGTCATAGTAAAATGCCGGAATAGCAGAATAATCGGCATTACCTTGCTCTTGATCAAGCTTTGTATACCAAATAGGATAATCAACGGGTTTTACTGATTCAAACTCTCCAATGAGCTTCCATTCTTTGTCATCGACACTTGCAGAAAAGAGAAAAATATGAGGATCCTCAAAGTCCAATGAATTTCTAGCTATAAAGAACGCCTTTCCGTTCTTCAAAAAAAACACCCTATCAATATCAAAATCAGACTGTATACTTAGCTTTTTCATAGACTTAGATAGTCTTGAATATTGTTCATCGTTGAAAGAATAAAAATCCACAACAGCAAATTCGCTTGATGCTGTAAGCTCTTTTGTATTGGAAATTGTTGCCCTCATGCTGCATGCACAAAATAAATCGCCTGCGAAGCAACAAATAGATAGCGTAGCTACAGCACAAACAGCAATCAGCACGGAACGAACTATCGTCTTGCTTTTGTTTTTCATTTGGAAAACCACCTTTAATGAATATTTAGCAAATCAAGAACCGTCCCCTTGTGTTAAGAGAACCGTCCCCCTGACACGCTGCCCACTACACTTGACTTCCTGTTACGTCAACACAGAAGAACCGTCCCCTTGTGTTAAAGCTGCTGGTGTCAGGCTCAATGGATGTGATGAGTTATCAGGAGAGCCATCTTTCTGAGAATTCTAATTCTTTTTCAATCACTATTTTGATCATAGCTGTCAATCGCAAATGGATCAATCTGTATGGAAAGATTATCAAAAAGGTATTGTTCAAAGTCATTTGCTCTTATTGCAGACAGCACCCCCCCTGTATAGAGTAGCCCCTTGTTTTCATAGCACATAATATAGTATGTATTATAATGAGAAAATAGTGAGTTTTTTTCTTCTCGGAAACGCCTGGAAAATGTTTCTGCATCCTCGTCCGAACCGAATACATAGGCGAATACTTCAAAGTTTGTACCCTTATAGTTCACCTTAAAGCATCTGCGCTCCTGTATCTCAAGATCCTTGACAAGATTTGACCTGTCTGGGATATCCTCGGGTTCATACGAATCAAAACAGGAGAACTCGTCAAGGCTGCCGAACATCTTGAATGTTTTAGGCGGCGTAAAACATGCAGAAAACGTCATGCTGGCAAGAAGAAACGCAGTTAAGAAAACAAGACCTTTTAAGTAATGCCTTTTCATAATGAATAACCTCCTTTTATACAGCTGCAATTATAACCAAAGGAGCAGTCAGTGCAGACGAAACTGCGGAAGCTACACAGACTACTGCAGCAACAGCACCTCCTATAATAACAGCATCTTTACAAAAATCTTCGTGGAATAGTCTACCGTAACGACATTCCCACTCGCATGACCAATGAGAACCGTCCCCTTGTGTTAACCGTCCCTCTGTGTTTCTACAACCTCAGTCTAATTTATATATTATCCGGCCGTACCACTATGACAATGTTTGGCATATTGGTGTCGTGGCAATATGTCTGAAATTCAAACACAAGTTCTTCTGTCGCGGAGCAGTTTTTAATTGTTTTGTGTATTTTTTTGATAAAACCATATAATTCTTTATAATCTTTCAGCGTACATACTATGGAGCTTTCACTCAGTTTTAGCAATGAAGCCTCAGAATCGCAAGCATTATTGATATTATCCTCATAACCGTATAAAAGCATAGCTTTACTCCTTTCGTATAACTGTTGCCCATAACACAGGGGGACGGTTCTTCTGTGTTGCTCTCGCCGCGAGGCGAAGATCTCCGCAACCGTATTTGCTGTCATTTTCCTACGTCTCCTTGACCTTATATTTCCTTACTATCTCCGTCGAAACTCCCGTGATCCTCGAGATCTGCCTGATAGACAGCTGTTCCCGCATCCGTTCGATCGCCTTCCGTCCACCCCTTGTGCGTTTATCATTTTTCGGTGAGACGGTTATTCAGCAACACAGATGACCGCCCACTACACTTGACTTCCTGTTACGTCAACACAGAAGAACCGTCCCCTTGTGTTGTGTTATCACTTACGCCTATCGTTTCTACTTCTATAGAGATGAATGATGATTACTATTAATAATGTGTAATACATCATTTGCCATATCAGGCAACCAACTCTGACCACCGTTG
>JAEEGL012699646.1_pt1 | contig 29327 bp, 47 predicted proteins | sample 9134231 | NCBI WGS metagenome assembly JAEEGL01 (sample SAMN16246548, study PRJNA631951) | gut metagenome | biome: gut microbiome; feature: rumen; material: fiber-attached | host: Bos | place: Iran: Karaj | collected 2018-10 | reverse complement strand
TATGACAAGATTACATCAAAAAGTACTGTCGACCCGGATTCCTTTGACACCGAGCAAGGTGATTCAGCAGACTCCGTGTCCGAATTGTAGAAAAACTGCAAAATCAAATATTAAATCAAACAAAAAATGACATCAGAAGAGATAAGAGAAGAGTTCTACGCCCTCTATAACTTGATGGCGAACTCTGGAAAGGTTGAGTTTATGCACGCTTTTGGTCAAGTGCACAAGGAAATGATGGAGTGGTTCATTGAGAACAACCCCGAAATGGCTATTGAGTGGTTGAACAAGCTAGAGTCTATCAAGTGGAAGAACTACCTCACGCAGAAAGAGGCAGAAGAAATAGTAGAAAGCATGGTTCCCGAAGCTCCTTGGAGTATTGACCAATGGAAGAGCGTTATGACACAACATGGATTTGACCTGTGTGAAGAGCCATACTACAACAAGTATGCTTTGTTTGTCACTATGAATATGAAGATGTCTGATAGCGGCGACACCCTATCAAAGTATATTGATAGTGACAAGATATTTGAAGTTGCCTATCATCTTGCAGTCGATAGTCTCAAGGACAAGGACGGAAAGTTTAACATCAGAAACTATTTCGGTCTTTAGGTGTGAGTTATCGTGGGTTAATGAGAAGAAAGTTGCTCGAACAGATATACGATAAGATGTCTGACGAAGAGAAGCGTACCTTTATTCAGCTTACGATGATGAACGCTAGCGCAGAAGAGATCAAGACGGCACTCTACCGCCAGCAAGAGCAGCTAAACCGCATAGAGAAAAGTCAGAACTGGTATATAGACTTCGGTTCTGATGTTGCGGCCAACTTCTTGACGGACGGACTTATCCTGCTTGGTAAGAAGTTACTCGGGAAATTATAGCCATCACTTGCCGTGTTGGTTTGGGCGGTGTAATGCCGCCCTTATTTCTTGCCGTAAAGTACCCAATCAATCACACGTCTGTTTGCTTCATCAATCTTTTTTGTATCGAAGTCGATATAAATCGCAGTAGTCTGATTACCATATCCATGCCCTAGTGCTGCAGATATTGTTTCCCTCGGTATGTCTAGAGAAGCAGCTATTGTAGCCCAAGTGTGCCTAGCCCAATATATAGACAAGCCCGGAAATGCTGACTCCCTACGTTTGAGAAAAGCCTTTGCGTTCCTGCATTTTGACTTGTTAGGATTAGGTATTAGTTCCACTGGCCCAATCTGTTTGAGATACTTGTCGGTGTTAGATACAAATGAGGTGTAGTCCTTTGCCCTCTCAGCAAGCCCAAATAGTTTCGCCTTACCTTTATACCTGTCTAATAATTCAGAAGTCTCAGGCTCTAATTTGATGTTATACAGCCTTCCTGTCTTTGCTCTCTCATATACAACACGTCCGTCCTCTATTCTCAAGTCCCCGCACAAGTCAACGGGATTTACACCTATAAGAAAGAACGTTAGTTTAAAAGTGTCTATATACTTCTGCATGAATGGTTCGACATCGTAGTTGAAAAGCTGCCGTAATTTTTCTACGGACAGAGCACGCTTCCTGGTTTTCTGCTGTTTGATTTTGAATTTCTTTCTGAAAGAGTATGTCGAAGTAACATCATTATCTATCGCATCGTTTACTACCGCACGAATGTTACGCATATCAATAGCGATTGTGTTTGTAGAGTTTCCCTTTATATTAATAAGATATGATTCAAAGTCCTCGAGCCACCTTTTAGTAATGTCATCGAAACGAACCACATCTTTCCCGATAAATTCCACAAGTTTTGAATAGGTCTGCAGATAGATACGCTTAGTGTTATCCTTTCGTCTATTTTCTGAAAACCTCTTGTAGTAAGGCAAAAAGATCGTCTCGTCTGCATCATCAGCAGGCGAAAGTATGCCGGCCACCTTGTCACGAATCTGCCTAGAGGTAAGCCCGCCAAGTACTCCGTCCATTTCTAGGCGCATAAGTATGTTGTCGAACTTTGCCTTTTTGTCCTCGATGAATAATCGGAGAAAACGTTGATTAGGATGACCGATGAGCTTCTGCCGCCTTGCATCCCAAAACTCAGGCTCGATTTTTACACCGATAGGAAAGTATGCAGTTTTCCCATGCTTGCATACGGAAATAGTCAGCGAAGCCTCTCCGCTTTCGTTAAGATGTCTAGCATCAAGATAGAGTTTCGTAGTCATTGCTCTTAATTTTCATTTTCAAGTTATTTTCAAGTATTTCCGTTCAAAACCGTCAAATTCCGGCCAAAATCAGTCTGGAGCACCCTCAATCACTTGTTGTTTCTTATTTACTTTGTTGCTCTTAAACGCCTGTATTTACAGGCTTTCTTGTGGAGCTGGAGGGAGTCGAACCCTCGTCCAAACAGGGAAACCATACGCTTTCTACACGTCTGTTTCGGAGTTGTAACCACTTATCTGTCAGCAACTTGCGAAAGCAGTGCGAAATCATTTCAAGTCATTTTCAAGTTTTAACCAAACCGACCCCTTGCGGATGGCTATCTGCAAACAACGTGTTATCCAGGCTCGAATAGTTAAACTATCTTAACCTTAGACGATTTTTAGAAACTTCTTAGATACTTCTAAAAATTTCTTAGTACCTTTGCAAGCAGATTACATTAATTACTTAATTCGCTGCAAAGGTACGAATATTATCTGAGACAGCAAAACAAAAGGAAAAAATTATGGTTTTATCAGAAAAAGATTATCACGAAATTGTCAGCATGCTCGAAGAAGGAAAAAATACCCTTGAGTATGAGAAGAACGGTGAAACCCTTGAGATTGAATATGAATATGAGGAAAATGGGTATTTCGAAAACGGATATTATAATGGTACAGGAGCATGGGTTTGTACTAACAAGGAGATACACATTATGAATGTTATAAGCTGGAATTGTGATGGAGAAGAGACCGAAAACAACTTCTCGTCAGATCGACTTTATAAAGTAGCTTAACGTGCAAGAGTAATAAGAAACAAATTTAAGAGCAATGAAAATGATTAAGAAACTATTAAAGAAGTCGTTGATAGGCACACGCCTGTTTAACATCTTGTTTGCATTAACACTTGCTTTGGCAACAGCAGGAAGTTGGTACAGTGTATTTATGGCTATATGCATAGTAATAGCAATCTTCGACAAAAGAGAAGAAAGGAGCAAAGATGATAACAATGAATAAGCCAGATGTGAACCCTGCGGGCAGGTACTCCATCGATGATACACGAAAGGCCCTCGGCAATATAGCACGCTCGACCCTGCAGGATTGGGAGAGAAAAGGCTATATCAAACGGAGTTATTTCAAGACTGGCAAGAGGCCGTTCTTTTTGGGACTTGAAATTATAAGGTGTTGGAACACTATAGCGTAAACTCTTTTTAATTTTATTCATAAGTTGTTGTATGGCGGCTGCAGTCTGAGAAGATAGCAGCCGTTTTATTTGCTATCGTTGAACATCACCCCAACACCTGTAAGAAGGTATGTAGCAGACACGTTATAGTCTGTCACAAGTATAGAAAGCCACTCTGGTTTTAAGAAGTGTTTATCCGGCTCTTTTTTGACAGTCCATACATTCCAATAGTTTAGTTGGTATTTGTCTGTAAAAGTCTTTAACCCTCTAATTTCGCGCTTGTTTATTAGGTTATCTATAGCCAAGAAGAAGCGGTTTGTTATTGCAATACCATCAGCTGATACGTTCATACCTATTTATATTAGAAAGATTCTCTTTGTATAGACATTAACACTCTAAAGACTTGCAACACCATAGACTTAGGTATGTCTGATGGTTCGTATGTCGGGTTGATACTTACAAGCTTAAATGAGTTTTCGTCTTTACCCTTGTGCACGTTCTTTATTATACGACGTGCATCTTGCAATTCTAAAACGTAAGTTGCTCCAAACTCGATGTATTCCCTCCACATTTCTATTTTTCTAACAAGAACCATAGACCCGCTTTCGTATTTAGGAGACATTGAGTCGCCATAGATCTGAATGACAAAATCGCCCTCTCTTGCTATATTTCTAGAGAAAGGCATAAGACCTACACTGCACTCCATTTCAAGTGCTTCATTTGTAGAAAAGCCGCCCCTGGCATCTAGATTAAGAACAGGAACAAAAATAACCTCGCTTCCGTTACCGCCGATTCTATTATCAACGCCGTTTAGCATTTCGCCTTCTCCTGTATTAACCCACTTTAAATTAAGTTGAGGAAAAGCCTTACTAATATAAGGTATCTTGTCGTTACTTATCGCACGTCTTTCCTTAGAGACGTAGCCGTTACTCAACCCTGCCCTTCTCTCGAACTCGGAAACAGCAATCTTTTCCGAACTAATGAACTCTAAAAGCCTATCTTTTACGCCCATATATTAAAAATACTTAACGCAGGTACATTTCTTAGAACTTTCTTAGAATATTCTAAATTTTATCCGTACCTTTGCACATGATTTACATTAATTACTTAATTCGTTGCAAAAGTAACAAAAGTTTTTGATATGGCAAATAGTTTTAACGAAAATGAACAAAAATTATCCCTCAAGGGATATTATGACAGCCTCCCCGAGCCTGTAGTGCCAAAGCGGGAGTTTATTTTGGAGATAATGCAGAAATGTCACGTAGTAGAGACTACTGCATTCAACTGGATTAGTGGCCGAACGAAAGCAAGTGACCCAAAGCATATCGCTATTCTTTCGGAGATAACAGGAATTAGACCCGAGAATCTATGGCAGGACTAGAGTTCTATATGTTTGAACAGGAGTTGTGGTGTAAACGCTCCGATGGAACAAACGAGATCGTAGATGAAACAAAAACAGACCTCGTTCAATACATACTCGAAAACGTCAGGGAATGTTACCCCGAGGCTTACAAGGCTTTGGAGGAGTACTACAAGAAAAGTTCAGCCAATGTTATCTACTATCAGTATCTTATGGCAAGGAGATTTATTAAGTGTAATTTCTCTAAGCTAGATACAACGTCTTTAGATGTAGAAGAGGATGGTAGATTCAACTTTGAGAAGGTAGAATGCCCGATGAGAGGCGAATGTCCTTATGAGGGAATTATTTGCGGCCCAAGGTTTAATTGCAAACTTTCTCCTGCAGAATTGAGGGTTATGAAGCAATACTACGAAGGAATGCAGAAAGAGGAGATTTCTAGACTTCTGTTCATTTCGCCCGGAGTTGTAAAGCTTCACATCAAGAATTCCTATCGCAAGTTAGGTGTTCACGAAAAAGCAGAATTTATCAGATATGCGCAAGAGCATAATTTATTCAAGTAATTAAGAAACATTATGAAAGAGTTATTGACAATTCAAGCAAAGCTGAAAGTTGCCAAGGACAAGAGAAATGAATTTCTCAAGGCAAACTTTCGCTCGGCGGAAGACATCTTGAAAGCTGTCAAACCGCTATTGGTAGAAACAAATTGTGCGTTACTCCTTTCTGATGAAATCGTTGCTATCGGCAATGACTACAAGCATCACAAGGAATGGAACAAGGAGAGCGCCAAGTATGGGACAAAAGACAATGGTGTAGAGGACTACGAAGGTCAGAGATTCTACGTCAAGGCTACCGCCACGCTAATCAATGCGGCTGGAGGACAGGTTAGCACCATCGCCTATGCCAGAGAGGATATTGAAAAGGCTGGTGTTGATGTCTCTCAAGTAACTGGTTCTGCATCTTCGTATGCAAGAAAGTACGCCCTCAATGGTCTGTTTGCCCTCGATGATGGTAAGGATGAAGATGTGCATCCTACTATTGACAAGGTAAAGGAAGAAGCTATGGCTAACGAGTTTAAAGAAATTGAGCCACTTTTAAAGAAGTGTGAGACACCGCAGCAGGTTGTTAACCTCAATGAGGCACACCCTAACTTGCACAACTATGCTCCCTATGTAGAGTTAAGAAACAATATCTATAAATCGCTTAAAGGATGAATGACTTTCAGAGAACTACAGAATGGTATCTTTCCCGAAAGGGAATGATTACCGCTTCCGAGATTTCTAACATCTTGGTCAAAGGTAAGACTAAAGACTCGATTTTCGGAAAGACCGCCCTATCCTATCTAGACGAGAAGATAGCCGAAAGGTTTATGGATGAAGAGCAGTTTGTTTACTACTGCGAAGATGTCAAACGATCGTCACCTGCTATGTATTGGGGTAACGAATATGAGGATACTGCAAGAGAAGTGTACGAAATGGCAACAGGAAATACTGTTATGGACGAGCCGTTTCAGAAGCTTAAAGGCTATGAGAATTACGTTGGTGGTTCGCCTGACGGAAGACTTTCTACGATGGATGGCATCATTGAAATCAAGTGTCCGTACAACCCTGCAGTACACCTTGAGCATTTGAGTTGGAAAGACCCAAAGGACTTGTTGGCCGGCAACCCTCAGTATTACGGACAGGTTCAAACGAATATGCTTATCACAGGCACAGAGTACTGCGACTTTATAAGCTATTCTCCTTTGTACCGAAATAGGCTTGATTTGGGTATTCTAAGGATTCCAAAGGATGAAGAATACCTCAACACCCTTATTGAGCGTATAAACCTCGCAGTTGAATACATTAAGGAAAAAGAGAAGTTGTTTAATGCAGCTTAATAGTTTCACTAAATATTTGAATTATGGAGAACAAGAATCACTTGCGGGTAAGCATAGACCCGATGAAAATGAAGTGCGGGATTCTTTTAATCAAGAGTCCAAAGACTGGTGTTTCTAAGAAATGCCTAGTGTTGCCAATTGAGGACAACGACATCTACAACAAGGTTGACGAAAGTGGAAAGATAACCGTTCGTCTTACTTTCGATGTATGGGAGAACAATCAAGTTTCTCAGTATGGAGATACCCACATGGTCAAGCAGTCGCACTCTAAGGAGTGGAATGATGCTCACACAGATGAAGATAGAAAAGCAGAGCCAATTCTTGGCAACGCTCGTCCTATCGAGTTGAAAACCATCGAGCACGTCAACGTACCTACAGCAGAAGTAGAGTCAGACCCGAACGATGATTTACCTTTCTAACCTCTAAAGCCCCTGTATATGATTTTCAACCTTGATAATGAATTTGAGCGTAGCAGTTACAAGGAGTATGTTAATGCTCAGTATAAGAAAGGCGGGATAGTTGAAGTTATTCGCAAGAACGCCAAGCGCTCACTTGCACAGAACGCTTACCTACATCTTATACTAGGATTGTATGCTTCGGAGTTCGGCTATACTCTTGACGAGGTGAAGTATGATATCTTCAAGAGGAAGATAAATGCCGACATATTCAAGAAAGTGAGAAGAAATCGCAGGGGCGAAGAGGTTACCTATATGAGGAGCACCACTGACCTCGACAAAGCTGAAATGACGTTAGCGATAGACAGGTTTAGAAATTATAGCTCTGCAGTAGCAGGACTTTATATACCCGCACCAAATGAGCATCAAGCCCTATTCTACGCCCAGCAGCAAGTGGAAAAGTATAAAGAATTTATTTAATACATTTAAAAATTTAAAAGTATGTACGCAGATTTACAGAATTACGAACCAAAGCAGGTAGAATACTGCATCGAAGAGGCTATCAAGGAGAAGTTTCCAACAGAGTTGGATTTCAGTACCATTGAAGGTGCTAAACTCAAGAATGTTGGAGATATTATGAAATTCGTTGGCAAAGAGTTCTGCGCCACATATCCCGATAACGAGTATGTTGTTCGCAAGCTTGATGACTTCGAGAAGCATAATATCAGAGAAGAGTATTGCCACCTTGAGGAGAACGTTGTTAAGGAGCGTTACGACCACCTGCAGGAAACATTGGAGAAGATCAAGCTGATGAAGAAGCAGGCCGAGGATTCCTACAACTCAGTACTCATGGAAATTCAGAAGTACGCCGCAGAAGTCAAGAAAGGTACTAGAGAAGCCCGCTTGAAGTCAACTGAGACCTTCTGTATCGCTCTTGCAGGATATTATCTTGTTTACACCAAGGACACGGAAAGTAACAAGATGGTTCTCGCCAAGGCTTTTGAGATTCCAGACAGAACAGAGATCTGGGCGAATGAGGAAAAGAACAGAGAAGCTATGATGAATCTGTTCGGTCTTGATTTCCCCGAACCCGAGAAGCCACAGGAGGAGGACGATGATGAAGCTCCCGAGGATGACCTGCCATTTGGTGATGGAGAGCAAGAGTAGTTTCTTTAGGATTGGTTGAGGATTAGTTCCTCGCCAATCCTGTTTAAAAAAAAGAATATGCAGTACAATTTAAGACCTTATCAGAAAGAGGCTTCAAATGCAGCAGTAAATGCTTTTATGAAACCTAAAAGCAAAAAGAGGAATGGTGTATTAATTCTACCTACTGGTGCAGGAAAGAGTCTTATAATCGCTGATATAGCCTATAAACTTGATTCTCCCTTACTGATATTCCAACCGAGCAAAGAAATACTGATACAGAATTATGAAAAGCTGTGTAGTTACGGCTTTTTCGATTGTTCTATCTTTTCTGCTTCGGTTGGTAAGAAAGAGATAAGTAAGGTTACGTTTGCCACCATAGGAAGCGCCTTCAATAAGATGGAGTTGTTCAGACACTTCAAGTATATTATGATTGATGAGTGTCACGATGGCGTAAATCCGAAAGGAGGTCAGATGGAGACATTCTTGAACGATGTGCCTGGCAGACAGATAATAGGACTTACTGCAACACCATACAGACTAAATAGAGGTGTGTTCGGGCCAGAGCTAAAGTTCGTTACCAGGACAAGGCCTAGAATCTTCCAAGATGTCTTGTACTATTGCCAGATAGGCGATCTGTTGTCAAAAGGCTATCTAGCAAAGATTGACTATTTCGACGTATCTAAACACCTGTCTTTCGACTTGAATAAAGTAAAGACTAATTCCACAGGAGCAGACTATGATGACAGGTCGCTACAACTTGAGTTTGAAAGAAGCGGTTTTCTCTATGATTTGGAGAATTGGACTATAAGAGTTATGCACCCCAATGACAATAGCAAGCGTAAAGGAGTTCTTGTATTTACAAAGTTTATCAGAGAAGCTGATTTCCTTAGTAAGAGACTGAATGAAAAAGGTTATAAGGCCGCTATAGTCACTGGAGAAACCCCAAAGAAAGAGAGGGATGCAATATTAGCTGATTTCAAGGCAGGACGTATTCAAGTTGTATGCAATGCTGCAGTACTTGTCTGTGGCTTTGACTATCCCGAGTTAGACACAGTTATCTTGGCTAGACCAACAAAGTCACTAGCGCTATACTATCAGATGGTAGGCAGATGTATAAGACCTCACAAAAACAAGAAGTCTGCTTGGGTTGTTGATTTGTGTTCAAATTACAAAAGATTTGGTGCTGTTTCCGACTTGAGGATTGAATGCCCTGCCGGAACAAAGAAATGGATGGTCACAAGTAAGGGTAGACAGTTGACAAATGTAAGTTTCTAATGATAGATTTAAAGAAAGACAAGAAAGGCCCTACTTATATTCTCACGAAGATTGACAAAGAGGGTTTTCATCGGCAAATGAATCTGACGAAAGGAGAATTAAAAGATTTGTTTGGAATTTTAAAACGTATAAAGTTATGATAAACATAAATGACGTTCCAAAGGAATTGTTAGACTTGATTAAAGAAAAGTTTGATTCAGATCAGCGTGTTATTATGATGCGTGTAAGTCAAAGGAGAAGTCTAGAAGCAGGAGATTATCAAGGTGCACTTCTTACAGGACAGAAAATAGAGGCACTGTTTCAAGAAGCTGTTTCTGTTTATATCAAGGAAGCAGAACATGAAGCAGACGAGTATTCTGTTGCAGACCTCGGAATGACTGACGAAGAGGAGGAAAAATTCCTAGAGTTATGTATTGTAATGTTTATGTCCTGTGATATAATCAATTCTGCAGTAATGGACGCAGAGAGTATTCTACATCGGTACGATAAAAATTTCAAGCTAGAGAATTTCCTGAGTGTTACAAATATTGCAAAAGAAGCACAGGCAAAGCTGGAATATTTGCAGCATAATAGCAATTATTTACAAAATGTTGTTTGGGGAGAGAAGTGTGATAATATGTTTGAAATGATGAAAAATAAAGCGAAGTCAATAATAAACAAAGAAAAGAGGCAAAAAGGAAATGGAAGGAATACAGAACGATAAAATGGTGTTGTATTACGCCGTTAACGGAACAGGTCAGGGAGTAGTCTTTATAGACCAACCGACAAGAGATAATCATTTCAAGTGTTGGAAAGGCCCGATGCTAAGTTGTGTTAGTATGGTTGTTTCATTATTTGAGACATACGGATTTAACCTACCTAATATAAGATGGTCTGATGAACCTGTAAAAATTGAACTAAATTTAAAACAGATATAATATGTTACCCTATTGGATTAAGAAAAAGAAGGCTAAGAAGAAAGAGCCGGATTTGTTTACCAAGGCAACCCCAAAGAAGCGTAAGCCAGATTTGGTAAAGAAATTGGATAAGGTATTTGCTCTTTATATCAGATTGCGTGACGTTATGCCCTCGGGCTACGGAAAGTGTATCAGTTGTGGAAGAATCGTACCTTATAGTGAACTTGATTGCGGACATTTTCACGGACGTACTCACATGGCCACAAGGTTTGATGATGATAACTGCCATGCTGAATGTAAAAGTTGTAACAGATTTTCAGCAGACCACCTAATCAAGTATCGGGATAACCTTATCGCAAAGATAGGATTTAGCAGATATGAAAGGTTGAATCTGTTAGCCCACTCTACAAAGCATTGGCTTGATAGCGAACTCGAGGAGAAGATAGATTACTACACCAAAGAGGTTAAACGATTGTCCGCAGAGAAGGGCATCCGTGTCAATCTGTAAGTGGCAGCCTAAATTTAGTTAAATCTTTCGATACTTCTAAGAAAATTCTAAATAATTATCGTAATTTTACAGCCAAAACAAGGGATAGGTTGCGGTAGCTCCGTAACTGAAAAGGGTAAGCCGATCGCCCCCTCCCTTGTTTCCACATAGATTGGCACAACAAAAAATTGATCGGATTATGAGCAAGAGTAACTTTATCGTACATGAAAGTACAATAGTACAGATTGATATCCTCACAGATGAGGAGCTTGGTCGACTGTTCAGAATCATGGCTAAATACCATCTTGAAGGTGTTGAGCCTGATAAGGAAGACAGACTGCTGTATTCCATCTTCGTTGAATGGAAACGGATATACGACAAGGACAAGGCTAAGTATGAGTCTGTTTGTAGGAGGAATCAGGCTAATGGAGCTAAGAGTAATGGCGCTCCGAAAGGTAACACGAATGCCAGAAAAATTGATGTTGAAGAAACCCAAAACAACCCAAAACAACCCAAAACAACCCAAAACAACCCAAAACAACCCGATAATGATAGTGATAATGAATATGATACTGATACTGATAACGAATCTACTAACGTAGATAATCATAAAGAAAAAACTCCCAAAAAAGAAAGCGAGTCTGACAACTCGCATGGAGAGGTGTCTGATACAAATGAATACAAACGTATACAAAGCGATACAAAGCAAAAACAACCCAAAAGGTTCGTAAAGCCTACGATTGAACAGATTAACTCCTATATATCGGAGAGAGGCTATCACTTCGATGGTGAAGCCTTCTTTGATTTCTATGAGTCGAAAGGCTGGATGGTAGGCAGCAACCACATGAAGGATTGGAAGGCTGCATGCCGAACTTGGGAGAGCAAGAGGAAAGCAGAGCAGCAGGTTTATGCGCATCAGCCGACAGTCGACGAGTTCCCTACTGGCATGGATGCGGAGAAATGGAAGAAGGCGCAGGACTGGATGAAGAAGTTCACGCCAAGGATCATGTCGGACATCGACCCCGACAGGTTTCTGACGATGAGAGCAATGGCACACCGAAAGGTGAATATATTCATGGAGATTCTCAGTGAGATAGATAAGTCCAACTATAAAGGTGACATCCCCAAGGAGTTTCAGAGGCTCGCACAGGATGAAAGGTATTTCTTTAGGATTCAGGCATGATGAGCAGAAGACAGGAAATAGAGAATATCATTATCGGCACGCTGTTGAGCAGCACATGCGGCGATGACTACTTTGCAAGCTGCAGATGCTGCATCACTGAGGATATGTTCGCCGATGATATGAACAGGAGGATTTACAGGATTGTCGCAGAAATGAGCGCACAAGGCTGCACAGAGATAAATCCAGGCTCGGTCTTGGAGCTGTATGGGAATCAGGTAGCAGATATGTGCTACCACATGTGCGAGCTTGCCACCGAGTACTCGTTTCTGCATAAGAAGGTTCGGTACAATGAGCGGCAGTTCCTAATATGGTGTAGCTACGGCATAAGGCCGAGATACACGGAGGTGACATTTGACGATTACATAAATAGATTCATTCAAATTGTATTCAGCAATGCAAGAGAAGAATAGAAAGATAGAAAAGCCAGACTACTATGAGGTGAAGATGCAGCCTCATGACATATCGACGGAGCATTCCGTACTGGCAACGCTGATGAGGTACAACGACAAGTTCCAACAGTACAGCGACCTTCTCAGTGAGGAGCTGTTCTACTACGACCTTGAGAAAGCCATTTACAGGTGTATTGTAGGTGTGATAGAGTCAGGCGGCATAACGGATATCAACTCTTTGTTCAACTACTCGAAGTCGCATGATGTAGGGAAGGAGATTCTGAGGAATGATTTCCTTGAGATATTCCAGTTGTCAAGTATCGTCACGCTTGAGCAGGATATTAAGAGGCTTATGGTCATGGCGAAGCGGAGGATATGTTGGAAGCTGTTGCAGCAGGCTGCATCCAAGGTGCTTGATGTAACAACGGACATTGATGAGGAGGTAAACGGAGTTGTTACCTCACTTGGAGAGATACAGGCCGAAATAGGCGATGATGGTATTAAAAGTTTCAACGATGCTTTCGAGGAGTTGAAAGCAATAGTAAACGATAATGCCAACGGAAAGAGAAATTGCCTGATTACTGGATTTAGGTTGTTTGATGAGTATTTCCTGTTAAGGCCCGGCACGCTGACAGTCATAGCAGCTTTCACGTCTGTAGGTAAGTCAGCACTAGCGATGAACGTAGCAGTAGCTGTTGCAAAGCTGATGGTTTCTGTTGCTTACTATTCGCTAGAAATGAGTAACGCTGAACTTGCATCAAGAAGTATCAGTAAGGAGGTAGGCGTTCCAGCTAGTGTTATAATGAACAAGCAACTGACAGAATATCAGTTAAAGGCGTTCGATGCAGCCGTAGGAGGTAAGAAGCACCTGCCTATATATTTCGATGACAGATGTACCGTTTCCTTTGATAGGACGTTGAGGTCGATAAGGACTATGGTCAAGACCCGAGGGATCAAGCTTGTCGTGATTGATTACCTGCAGATTTATTCACAGATATCAGATAATTCCGAAGCAAGTATAGCATATATGGCGCGTGCTGCAAAGAATATCGCCAAGGAGTTAGGAATAGCTGTAATTCTACTCAGTCAGTTGAATAGAAGTGCCGACCATCCATCCATTAAGATGTTGAGAGGTTCGGGACAGATAGAGGAAAGTGCAGATAACATTGTACTGATAGACCGCCCCGAGGCATATCCCGATAACAAGGTTACAAAGTATGAAGGAGAGTTTGAAAATGAGGATATACACGGAACAGCAAAGTTTATCCTTGCTAAAGGTAGAGGTGTCGGCACAGGTTGCGCATTGGTCGGCTTTGACGGACAGAATACAAGGTTCTATGAGCTTGACAAGGCAGAGCCGTTGCCTATAGCACCCGAAACGCATGTTGATATGGAAGCACCATTCTAAAGGGTTGAAGATATGAATAACGGAGAAGATATGGTAAAGTGCCTCGGCATGTGGTGTTCGCTTAAAAGATACTGCATGAGGTATGACTGGAAGGCAGAGCGGGCTATCAACTGCTGCGACCAGGAGGAAAGGAGCGGATTTATTAGCAAGTCAGGAGAAGCGCCAAGCATCACTTAAAAGGTCATAAGGATGATATAACGCAAGTTCACTAACAATCATCATAAAGCAATAGTAAAATGGAACAAGAAGGATTATTCGAGAAGGATCCCGCACTGAAGCTGAGGGACAACAAGGGAAGGTTCGCCACCCCATTGAGAGCGTATGCCGACAAGGCTATTGAGGAAAACAAGGTTCTCAGATGTAAAGTCGAGAAATTCAAGCGTGCATGGTTAGCAAGTGCGAGGAAGGCAAGGAGGCTTGAGGACGAGCTTAAAGAGCTGCGCATGAAGATTGCGATGTTATGAAAAATTTCGTTGAGTTCGTCCAGAAGTGCCGCCATCGGTTGTCTGTAGGAGGTAAAGCTTACTGCAGCAATGTGACGAGTGTCAGGAAGAGACTAGGAGGTGTCCTGCTCGATGACTGTAACGCTGACTGCCAGAGGTGCAAATCATGGATCAAGAGACACAGCAGAGATGCTAAAAGTTAGCTAAAGTTAAACTTTCGCCAACGGAGAAAATTTATGAGATTTTCCCTTGCAGGTACTAAATTTTTAGCGTACCTTTACCAGTGCAATTAAGAAACATTTAAAATTTAAGAGCAATGAAAGCAATAGATTTAAGAGAAGAAGTTAAGGATTATATCCTTAGTGAAGTTCAAAGAAGTGTTATGAGGCTTGGCATCAACGCACAGTTATCTTATGTTATTAAACATAATTATCGCAAAAATGAGCTTTTAACCATAGAGAGTACGAAGTTTCAGACTATGCCAATGATGTTTAAGGAGTTGATGCTTGTTGGAGATATTTACATTGCAGACAATACCGAAGAAAAAGACTATACTGAGATAACAATAAATCTTGAATATCGTTATACTTCTTTTAGAGGTGGTCACAATGGTACAGAACTTGGAAGAATTACATTCCGTTTAGATAAGGATATGCCTAAGATTTCCTCTGATATGGTAAAATTTTATGTTAGAAAAGTACAGGGTATAGAAATCTAAGACAAGTTTGAATAATAAATTAAACTAAGAGCATTATGTTACATAAAGAAATTGAGAATAAGGCGCAAGCCAAAAGAGCTGCAAAAGAACTCGCAGCAGATTTAAGAAACGAATTGAAAATCTACGATGGTTACACAGTTTCTGTGAAGGAGCATCCTAGTCAAGTTCATGTACAAGTAACTCCGGATTTAAGAAAGAGATCATCCGCAATCATAACCGATTCGGCACACTACTATGTTAATAATGTCGTTAAGCTTTACAAGATGAAATATCAATTTGTTAATCATCACATTGAAGTTGCAGAGATACAAGTCAACAACGTAAAGCATTTAGTTCCCGCACTTGTTGTTTGTTTTTTATTTACTGAATAAAGTTATGGAAAGAAGAGCAAAAGTAGAAGCAGTAAAAGATTTGGCTGTACGTTCTGGTCAAATGATTAGTATGGATCCCGAAAGATGGGGTGAGAATATGCTTGATAGCCTTGAGGTTGGCTTGCAGAAATTCTTGGCTCAATTGCCGGAGGAAGTTCGTTCTGAATACGAAGATAAGTATATCGAGAAGTATAAGGAATGGCTTTATGCTCAGAGCCGTTGTTTCTCTCAGTTTATTACTGGCGCAGGTGGTTGGACTGCCGCAACTTTCCGTCGCCATGAGAAGACAAATGCCGCCGAGCATGCCGCATACGAACGTTTGCAGGCATGGGCCGAGAAAGTCATCAAGAGGTGCAACCGCCAAGAGAGACTGACAGGCTGGGCGGAAGTTGAACGTCTGCAAGACAAGCTAGAAAGCCTTAAACGCTCACAGGAATGTATGAAAGAGGCAAACAAGATTGTCCGCAACAAGAAGCTGGCAGAGATTGAAAAGGTTGACGAACTTATGGCACTAGGATTCAGTGAAAAAGCAGCCCTCGATGTTTTAAAGCCTGATTTCTGTGGTCGTATCGGTTTCCCATCATACGCACTCACGAACAACCTGGCAAGAATCAAGGATACCGAGGAAAAGATTGCCCGCCACGAAAGCATGGCATCAAAGGAGGATGAAGTAGAAGAGTATTCTTGGGGAGAGTTGCATATAGACTACTCGGATGAGAGATACAGATTTATCTTCGACGGCAAGCCAGCACAGGAGGTAATCAGCCTAATGAAAAGCAATGCCTTCAAGTGGTCGAGAGCAAACATGGCTTGGCAGAGGCAGATAACCACAAATGCTAAGTATGCAGTAAAGAGAATGATTGAAGAACTTAACAAGTTAAGCAATGACAACACTACATTTAACAAGAGGGAGAATCGCTGAGTTGATAGCTGACAGCTTCAAGTTGGTAGAGCAAGGTTTCAAGTCACAAGAGGAGCATTGGACTGTATGCAATGCGTATGAGCGCTTGGTTAATGATAAAGATGCTTGGGATGATATTTGCAGAATAGCAAAGAATATGCTTCACAAACGTTACGACTCTAAAGAGTTTGAAGAACTTGTTGATAACGTAGAGAAGATGACTAAAGATAATTATCACTCGGAAGCACTGATGGAGATTGCAGCTTTCTTCGGTTACAATGAGTATTTCGATTTGTTCAAGGCTTACTCAGAGTTGCCCGGAATGACAACGAAAGACTTTGCCAAAAGGTGCGAGGCTAAGGATAGGATGTTTATCCTTATCCAAGTTGAGTATGGAAGCGAGGTAGCAAACAGGTTGAACAAAGTAATGTAGATAGTAATTAAGAAACAAGTATTATGACAGACAAAAAGAAAAATTGTTGGATAAAGTTTGTTCCATCATTGGATTTGCCAAAAGAGCGTGTGTCTATTGCTTATGACACCCACGACGAGAGAGGATATAGATTCGCATATGGGTATTTTCAATTCTACAATGGTACTTGTGGTTGTTTTTGGAAAGACGGAAATGAGCAACCTAAAGTCGTAAAAGCAGAAGATATAAAGTATTGGATGCCTATTCCTTCTTTGGATATACAAGAAGAGCCTGTAAGCGAGGATTTGTGTACTGCTGCAAAAGAGTATGCTAATAATATTACAGATAAGATTGGTTACAGACTGCAATTAAGACGTGCTGTTTGCTTTGGTGCTCAGTGGCAGAAAGAGCAGATGATTAAAGATGCTATTGAGGGAATCGCAAGACCTGATGATAGTGAAATCTGGTGTAATTTAGATTCCTTCAACCTTAAAGATGGTGAAAAAGTGAAAATAGTAATTGTAAAAAGCAAGTGATATGAGTGACAAAGAGAAGTTTTTAGAATGGGCTACAGGCCGAGACTACATCGTAAGTGAGTTGGAAGGATGTGATCTAAAAGTAGGAGACAGAGTAATTTACACCAACGATTTCGGTGTGTCATTCACACATGAGGTTGTAGGGTTCGAGTCACCAGAGCACACTAAAGAGTGTTTTCCTTCACAGAGCAACGAACCGAGGGTTTATATTGATAGTGATTCTTATTGGTATCCTGTCAAAGTTTCAAGCTGTACTAAGATAAAGTAATGATATGTTTGCACTAGGAGTATTTACAGGAGCTGTACTGGTTTTACTAGTAGAAGCATACATAATCTATAGTTTAATAATCAAAGACGTAAAAACGATGGCACAGATTATAAAGACAGATGGCACTAAGATTGACGTTACACCACAGAACGGCAGAGATTTTCAGCTTAGTGAGTTACAGAAAGTTGTATGCGGTTATATTGAAACCGTAAACACCATAGACGGCAGATTGATGATAGTCAACGAAGAAGGAAAGTTAAAAGGCTTACCGATAAACGAGGAAGCCACAAAGTTGATACGTAATGACGTAATTGTAGGCGACGTCCTTGTTTGTTCAAGGAAGCAGATTAGATAACCGCCGTGAGGCGTTTCATTGCTCAGATTAAGTCTGAGTTTCTTAATTGGAGGTGGAGTGCTGTTTGGCTCTCCACCTTAATCTTTGTTAAATCTATTTGTATTTCAAATAGTTTTCGTATATTTGCAGCGTTATAACAATTTAATGCGGGTGAAGAAGCCCGAACTCATATATGAAGGACGTAAACGAAATTCTTGACAGAAAAGGCCGGTCTATTGATAATATCATATCCGACCTAAAACAAAAGTCAACCACACCGCCATCTTGGGGTGAGTTGAAGAAGATACTCTATCCGAAAGAGCATAAGATAGTTGATGACAAGATTGGCAGACCCGATAAGGTCATTCAGACCGACAAGGGTACAAGAATCGAGGATGCCGCTAGAATCCCTGTAGGAATGGAGCAGCTTTTGGTTGAGCGTATCAATGAGTTTGCGTTTACTTTACCTGTAATAAGGGAGTATGAGGGAGTAGAAGATAACGAAACACGTAAAGCTATTGTTAAAGCAATAGATAAGATATACGAGGAAGCAGATTGGGATGGTGTCAACCTAGACAGAGGAGAAGCCTTTTTCTCAGCCTGTGAACTATTTACCCTTTGGTACACTGTCAAGAAGCCACACGGCAGGTATGGTTTCAAAGCAGAGCATAAGCTAAGATGTCGTTTCTTCTCGCCAAAGGATGATAACGTAGAGTTGTACCCTTTGCTTGATGAATACGGAGATATGGTAGCCATGTCGGTTTACTATGAACGAAGCAAGACCCAGAGCGAAAAAGAAAAGTTCTTTGAGACTTGGACTGCAGACAAGCATTACAAATGGGTAGATGATGGTAGCGGCTGGAAAGACGAGATTTTCTATGTAGATGGAGAAGGCAACGTAACGTATGGCGACGAGATAACCATAGAGAAAATCCCCGGAGTCTATGCTTGGAGAAAGAGTCCGCTTTGGAAACAAGGTACTCCCGAACTTCGTGAGGATATGGAATACAACCATTCTAGAGATTCTGATGTCGTAGCTTATAATTCTGCACCTGTGCTAAAGATTGCTGGAGGTATCAAAGGAAAAGAACAGAAAGGCGAGACACGCAGAGTTTATAGAGTAGAGAACGGAGGTGATGTCAGCTATGTTAGTTGGGATCAGAGTACGGAAGCAACAGATAAGCATATTCAGCGCGATACTGATTGGTTCTGGATGCTGAACCAAATGCCCGATATTTCGTTTAAGAACCTGCAGCAGCTTGGCAATATAGGCTATAGCTCACGTAAGATGATGTTGACTGATGCCTATCTCAGAGTAGGTAAGGAGGTTAAACCACTTGTTCAGATGTTCCGTAGAGAGGGTAATGTTATCAAGGCATTCCTCAGAAAGATAAATACAAAGTGGAGTGAAGCTGATATTGATGCAGTTACAATCAAGTACAAAGTACAGGTGTATATCCCCGAGGATCAAGAGTATGAGATTGATATGCGTATCAAAGCAAATGGAGGTCAGCCTATTGAAAGTCAACGTGAGAGTATTCAGAGATACGGAAAGTCGGTTGACGCAGAAACCACTCTCAAGGAAATTAATGAAGAGGAAAAGAACCGCAATCAAGCGACAATAGGAAACGTATTAGAAGGTGCAATATAAAATGAAGAAACATTTAGCAAAGATGTTGGTTTGGCTTGCAGGCAAGTTAGACCAAAGTGTTGAGAAGAAAGACGGATATGTAGCCCGTCAAGTTGGTATCGGTATTCACATCACCAAGAATGATGTAAAGAAGTTCCGTAAGGTCAACCCTCAGTACAAGTCGCACAGAGAAGGCTTGAAAGCGCTTGTCGAAGATACAAAAAGAAAGGCTGTAATCAACCTTGTCGAAGGTATGCGACAGAACGGAGTGATAGACTATGATGTAAAGACTACTCTTTGGACTGCCGAGGTAAAAGCAAAGATCGGTGTTTATGTCCCCAAAGAAAAGATTTGAGACAGAGCAGCAGAAACAAGAGCGCATAGAAAAGGAGAAGCTTGACAAGCTAAGGAAGATATACACCTGTAGGCATTGCGAACACTGCACGGAGGTAAAGAGATTCCATACTTTATCCATCAAAGGAGAACCAACGCTTGGAGAGTGCCCATATAACACAACAAGCCGATGTGTCCTGTTATCTGCAATACCCTGTAAGCATTTCAGTTTAAAGAATGGGTAGATTACCAGTTATAGAGTTTGAAAGCCTTTCGTTCGAGGAAAGTAACTACGAAAGGGGAAAGGAGCACTGGATGGCTACTACCCTACTTCGTGCCTGTCACGAACAAGGACTAGAGCCGTTTGAATATCCTTTGGCGGCTTACAATATGGCAGAGAAGTATTTCCCGTTGGATAATACAGATATGTTCATTTGGCAGATGAAAAGAGTGCTTGAAGCAGACTACGATAACCACCCTATCATTCTTGATGACTACGGACAGGTGTGTGATGGTAACCATCGTATCTGTCATGCTATCCTAGATGGAAAGACAAGTGTACTAGCTTATCGGCTATTGAAGATGCCGCCACCAGACTTTGTAGACGAATAAGATGGGAAAACCAAAAGGGCCGAATCAGAAGGCAAAATACAAAGCGTTGAGCGCTAGACTTGACAAGTATCAGTTTCTTGTCAGAAAGATATATTATGCCTATAACCTGGAAGCAGCTAAGATTGCTACAGGTGTAAAATACGATGGAGAAAAGCCTTTCTCGTTTGCTGACTATCCAACTACCAAGAAGAGAGTGCAAGACCTTCTAAATGGCTGGAGAAGCGATTTGTTTGCTGTTATAAACAAAGGTACGGCATCCGAATGGGCTAATAGTAATGCTGTACAAGACTTGCTAGCGGATAAAGCCCTATCGTACTACTATGGCAAAGAGCACGGCAGAAGAAAGCGTAAGTACTATCTAACCAATTCTGATAGCTTGCAAACTTTTCAGACAAGAGTTGACAAAGGAATGGATCTGTCTCAGAAGATATGGGAGCAGAGCAAAGGATATAAGGAGGAATTGGAAGCCGCCCTGTCATCCGGCATACAGAAAGGAATGAGTGCTGTTACATTATCGAAACGTGTTAGTAAGTACCTTGTAGATTTTGATAGCCTGAGAGCAGACTACAAGGAGAAATACGGAAAGGAGACTGACGCACTCAACTGCGAGTATCGTTCTATGCGATTGGCACGTTCTGAGATAAACATGGCTTACAGATCTGCAGAGCAACTTAGATGGAAGCAGTTTGATTTTGTCAAGGCAAAGGAGATCAAGCTTAGTAAGAGCCATCATCAACGTATGCCTAACGGAGATATATGTGATGACCTCGCAGGTATATATCCGAAAGAGATTGATTGGACTGGATGGCACCCAAATGATATGTGTTATGTAGTTCCAGTACTAAAGACAGAAGATGAGTTCTTTAGTGATGAAGATGGCAAGGATGAAGTTGTAGAATATCCAAAGAAGTTTGGTGAATGGATTGATAAGAATTATGAACGCATATATGATTCATCAAAAAGGGATACTTTGCCATACTGGTTAAGAGACAACGAACAAGTAAAGAGTTGTGCGTTATTAGTTAGCAAAGCACATCAAGTAGGACAAACGTTACAAGACGATGCAAAGGCAGTAGCCGCAATGTTCGATGGTTCTGTGTCGCCATTAAATTACAAGCAGTTTAGTTCCATTTATAGAAAAATGACCACAGAGCATAAAGTGGTATCAGATATTAAAGACTCAGTAAGAACAACGATTGTAGTAGATAAAGATGATATTGATAAAGTTATAAAAAAGTTGGAGAAGCTTAAAGGGTATGATAGGTATAAACATCAAGAAACGGACTTTGGCTACACATGTAATATAGTAAATTTTAAAATGTCGAATGGACTCATTGCTGAGATACAGGTGAATACGCCTAAGATGATATATGCAAAGGAAAAAGAGAATAATGCAAGGAAGATTATAGGCGATGAACTGTATGACAAGATAAAGAAAGAGTTAAAGTTAGAAGGAGGACTAGGACACCAGTATTACGAAGAAGGTAGAATGCTTGACGAATACCTTGACAGTGAGAAACTAGCCGAGATAAAGAAAAAATCTCGTGCCTACTATAAAAATTTCAAGTAAATTTCTTTGTAGTCTAAAATAAAAATTGTACCTTTACAGTGCAAAAATGGAAATAGAAGTTATATCGAAACGACTAAAGACAATCGGAGTAGTCTTCATTTGTGATGACTATGAAGGTGTTGCTATCCGTCTTGTTGCTGACAAGAATGGAATAAAAGCATACGCAAAGAACAAAGGAAAAGGAGAGTTCCTTACCAGTTCCAAGGAGGATTTTGTCTTCGGTATAGAACAGGAAGGAAGAGAAATGACCAAAGAAGAATATGATAACTATTGAAGATGCTTTGATTTTTGCCGCTAAAGACCACAAAGGTCAAACAGACCTAGACGGGAAACCTGTTATACTCCACCCTTTACAAGTAGGACTTAAAGGGGAAAATAAAGAAGAGATAATAACTGGCTTCTTGCATGATGTGGTTGAAGATACAAACCAGACCTTTGAAGATATAAAGAAGATAGGAGTTAGCGAAAATGTGATGTACGCTTTGAAGTTGCTTACAAAGGAAAAAGGACAGCCGTATCAAGAATATCTTGAAAGAATAGTAAAATCCGGAAATGAGCTGGCTTTAAAAGTAAAGCGTAATGATCTGTTGTGTAACCTACAAAGAAATGATGCTAATACTCAGCAGAAGACAAAAATAAAAAAGAAACACAACGAGGCTTATAAGTTGATTTCCAGAACTTTAGAGAAAAACAGCACTCTAAAAAGTTAAACTAAGTTTAATGTAGCAATTTATTTAGATTTTCATTTGGAAATCTCATAATTCCTGCGTACCTTTACACCTGTAATTAAGAAACATCAAAATTTAAGAGCAATGATAAGAAAGAACAATTATTCAGTAAGAACCCTCAAAAGATTGGTCAACTGCGAAAGTCTTCGTTCAGCAGAGTACATTTATAGTTGTAACAAGCACGCTGAACTTCTTAATAACGGAGTTGTAATCAAAAGTAAGTGACAGTTTGGACTTTGTAGAAGATTAATTATGGAAACAAAGACAAACAAAGCTGTTAGCTTATTGCAGAAAGGTGAATGGAAGTCCGCCCTGTCAATCATAAAGACTTTCAGACTTGGATTCACAAGAGATCAGAAAAGGCTGATAGAAATATCGAGTGATGTGTTGAACGGAAACGAAAAGTTCTATAAGGCCATCGGTATTGACACAGATAAAGTGTTAGCTGAGTGCAAAGAGTTGATAACAGGAAGGTATTTAGTTAGTAAAAGTTAAATATTTGGCTTTCAGCAATTTAAATAGAATTTTCTAAGATTAATACTTGTTGGTATCAAATATAATTCGTACCTTTACCAGTGCAATTAAGAAACAATTCAAAATTTAAGAGCAATGAAGAAGATTAGAATTTATCAGTTAGACGAGAACAACGAAAAGGCAAGGTCTTTGATGTTCTTGAGTTACTACGATGTAAAGAGAAAGCTAAAGCAAGACCTCTATAAAGTTGTTTATGACGGTGAAGTGGAAGACGATTTAGACCTTGACGGCATCTACCAAAGGTTTAATATCGGCAGAAAGCCAGAAGACTACAAAGGTCATTCTCTCAGCACCTCTGATATCGTTTACATGGACGAAAAGTTTTGGTTCTGCAACGATTATGGTTGGGTGGAAGTAAAGTGGAAGCAGTTTATCATGAAAGCTAACGGCAAAGTGATTGCTAAAGCTGCTTGTATTGGTGACCTTGCTGAAAAAGCTGACGAATTTGAGAAGACTATCAAAGGTTCATACAAGCGAGAGTTTTGCAAGTTTGAAGAGCAAGGAGAAATGATACCAGGAATTGATTTCACTCTGTTTGATGAACCGATCAAGTTTTCCCCCGATGATATTCCAGGAGCGGAAGTAGCATAAGAGAGTAATTAAGAAACAAGTATAAAAAATTAAGAGCAATGGCACAGAATAGAGTTTATAAAATGGCGATCGAAGAGTTGAACAACAACGCTTACGATATGCAAGAAGAATACACCAACGAAGAAATAGCAGAGTTGGTAAAGCAGATAGTTGCAGAACTTAACAAGTCAGCTACTGATTGTGTGGAAGTTAACTATCTCGGCAACCAGATTAAGGTTAGAAATACCTTACATTGGTCGTTTGTAAGTTATTCAACTGGAGATTACACAGGACTTTCGGAGTCTGTTGCCGAAATCACAGACCTCTCACGCCCGATTGAGGAATACGAAATCAAGAATCTTATTGAAATGATTAACGAAGCTTGGTATCAAGCAGTAGCATGAGTTACACAGAGATTTACCCACACCCACTAAAAGATGCGTGGTGTCTGATAGTGAAGAACTCCAGTATTCCGCCATACATCGGAACACTAAAGGAGTGCAAGAGGGCTCAGAAATTCGCAGAGCAAAAGGCGGAAATGGAGTTTGGAAAGAAAAAGTAGTTAATAAACATAGTAGTAATTAAGAAACAAAAGAGTTATGGCACATTTAATTGAGATTAACAACGGAGTAGCAAGCTTCGTAGAGAATGGTAGAAAAGAAAGAGCATGGCATCGCCTTGGTCAAGTGTTTGATGGTCCTATGACTGTAGTAGAAGCCTTGAAGCTGTCACACGCAGACTACAGGGTGGAGTTGCATCCGATACTGGCAATGACACCCAGTTTCTCAGATATGTTCGCACAGGGTACAGTAGTCACAGACGAAATGCATGATAAGATGCTTGATAGCATTATCCAAGGCAAGAAAGTGACAGTCAGAACAGACACAATGAAGCCCCTCGGAATTGTATCTGATTCCTATGGAATAGTACAGAATGAGGATGCTTTCAAGTTCCTCGACACCCTGCTGACAGGTAAGCTTACAGATTCTGAGCACGCCCCAATCATAGAGACTGCAGGTGTACTCGGAAATGGCGAGAGAGTGTTTATCAGCGCCAAGTTCCCAGAGCAGATTATCCTCGACAACAAGACGGATGACCGCATCGAAATGTATGTTGTATTCACTACATCACACGATGGCACAGGCGCAGTAAATTGCATGGTGACCCCTACCCGAGTTGTTTGTAACAACACACTTAACTTCGCAATGTTCCACAATGCAGGAAAGCTTTCTCTTAGACACTCGTCGGGCATTATGAGTAGACTCGACCTCGCCAATAAGGAGAACGTAGAGTTTGCTTATAAGGCATTGAATATGTATCAAGTGTATAAGAACTCGCTTGAGGAGAGTTTCGAACACTTGAAGAATATTAAGCTTTCTGAGAAAGAGCTTGATGACCTGTTGGCAAACGTACTCCTGTCAGAAGCAAATCTGAAAATCTACAAGGAGACGGGCAACGTATTCCACGATGACATATCGACCTTTGGTAAGAACATCTTCACAAAGGCAAAGGAGACTATCCACAGCGGTATCGGACAAGATCTGGGAGAGACAGGCACAGGCTTGTGGGTTATCAACGGATTGACCTCATACTATCAGAACGAAGTCAACTACAAGAACGACGAGTATAAGTTTGACAGCATTCAGCAAGGACAGGCAGCCAAGAAAGTTCAGATGGCTTATGACCTGTTGACTGCATAAGTTATTAGGTGGGTGCCAGAAATGGTGCCCGCTATTTTAAGAGTAATCATTAAGAAACAGAAAATTATGTCACATTTCGCAGTATTAGTAATTGGTCATAATCCCGAGAAGTTACTCTCGGGATATGACTTGAATCTAGAGCTTCCAATGCACCTGGTTTTTACAAAGCAGCAGCTTATCGAGAACGAGAGGAAGCATATAGAAGAATACAAAAACGGACATTATGCAGATTATCTGAAAGATAAAGAAGCATACAAAGCAAAGCACATAGGAAGTCCAGGTCATTTAGACTATATCGAGAATATCTTTCCCAAAAGATTAGAGTGGACTGATGATGAATGTTACGAATACGCCATCAAAGGTTATAGAGAGAATACTTCTCTAGGCGGTGGCGGCTATTGGATTGATGAAGATGGAGGTCTTTGGCAGACATACAACGAAAACGGGAAATGGAATTGGTATCAGCTCGGTGGGCGTTTTAGAGGGTGTTTAAAACTTAAAAACGGTGCAACACCAATTAAAGAGCAAGTGAATAGCGAGGCTAAAGAGAATACCTGTAGCCAAGCATACAAGAAGGACATCGCAAACTGGTTAGACAAAGATTTCTGTTTCTTTGCTGTATTGAAAGGCTACAAGTACACCGACAGAGAGGACTTAGGTCTTATTGATGATGACGAAGGTTGGAAAAAGGAGTTTGACAAGCTTCTAGCCAACGTACCCGATGATGAAGTTATTTCGATATTTGATTGCCACATCTAAAAGTATTAATTATGAAAGCAAGTGATTCGTTCAAACAGGCAATAAATGATTATCTGACTGTAAGAGCAAACATGGATGAGCAGTTTGCTGTATCGTTTGCAAAGCCAAACAAGAATATTGACGAGTGTGTAAACTTTATCTTGAACACCGTCAAAGAGTCTGGTATCAATGGTTTTGATGATGATGAAATCTACGGCATAGCAGTTCATTACTATGACGAAGATAATCTAGACCCCAAGTACCTCAAGGCTATAAGCGGAAAGGTAGTAGTAAACCACACTCCGCAACTCACAGAAGAAGATAAGAAGGAGTTAGAAGAAAAGGCGAAGAACGACTACTATCAAGATTGCCTGCGTAAGCAGAAAGAGAGTGTTCAGCCAAAGAAAAAGGCTGTAAAACAGGAAGTACAACAGTTAAGCTTGTTTGGGTAATGAAACCAAGAACAAAAATAGAGAAGGAGGTAGTTCGATTGAGTCACAGGCTACCTCCATTAGCTAAAGGATATAAGAAGCGCATAGAGCCTCTAATCGACTTTAACAACGCTTTCAGATTCCGAGGACATCAAACGGATATAATCCACTTTATAGTAGCGACCACAAAAGGAGAATGGCAGGTGTTAAGGCATTTCTATCTGTACGCAACGTTTAAGTATAGGAAATTGTATAGCATTCAATATCTTGAGTGTATGCAGCAGTGGTTCAATAACGGAAAGTATGTCTATATGGCTTTAAATAGACAGATGGGATATTGTGACTATGCCTGGTGTTCCGGTCAAAAAATGAGCATCAAACATGATTACCATCATTGTTTCACACTTGATGACCCACGAAACCTCGGTTATACTAAAACCATCTATGCAAGAGTACAAGACAGATTCAAGTATCTGCCAAGTGATGATGAGTCAGACCTACGTGTAGATAGAATGTTTCGTGCAGTAAACACTAGCCCGTTCTGGGAGACTATCATAAAGAAAAGTCCAAGCAAATTCAGGTGGTTCGAAAAACATGGATTTACGGAAACAGAGAAAAAGACCGCAGCAGCCAAGATAGCCCTCAGACACAAGTACGATTACGAAAAACCCGAATGGATTGACTTGATTTGTATGCTGCAGTATCTCGGTAAGGATTTGCATAACCCGGTATATGTATGCCCGAAAGATTTGAAAGGTATGCACGACAAGATGATGAAGCTAGTAGATGCAAAGCGCAAGAAGGAAGCCGAGAGACTTGCAAAAATAAAACAGATCAGCGAAGAGAGAAAGGCTTTAAAGCAGTTAGAAAGAGAGAAGGCTGCAATAAAGAAGTATAAGTCGGCAAGGAAGAAGTTCTTTGGACTGAATATAGCAGGACAAGGAATAAAGATAGTTGTCCTACAATCAATAGAGGAGTTTATGGAGGAGGGAGTAGCAATGAGCCATTGCGTATTTAGTAACAAGTACTACGATACAAAAGAGCACCCGCACTCATTGATTATGTCAGCAAAGAAAGACGGAGAAAGAGTAGAAACAATCGAAGTTGATTTGGCTGATTATAAAGTAGTTCAGAGCCGGGGAAAGAATAACTCAGTCACACCCTACCACAACACCATTGTTGACTTGGTAAACGCCAATATGGATGAAATCAAGAGGCTTAACAATCACAAGCAACGTGTAGGATAGTTAAAAATTATATACTGGAGAAAATAATACAGATTTTTACTTGGTGGTATCAAATAAAATACGTAACTTTACAGCCGTAATTAAGAAACAGTTTATAAAATTTAAGAGCAATGGAAAGAATAATAGCAGTTATTCCCCAAAGACCATTGATGCACTTCGACATCATGGTAAATGGCAGATTTTATTGTCAGATAAGCTTCAAATGTTTGCCAGGCTATAAGTATAAGTTCGAAGAGCTTAGAAAAAAGGCTATAGAAAACAGACCCTCTTTGAAATATAAAGATTTTGAATTAATTCCTACAGACAATAAAATTTAGATTTATGAAAAAGTATAAGTTGATATATCAGTATAAAAATGAATACTGCATTAAGTATTTTGACACAAAGAAAGAGGCAGAAACATTTGCGGTACGGAATGAGATAGAGAAGCCGAGCAAGCCACGTCAGGTTGAGCTGGATTACCACCATAGTGCCACCCGCAGGGGTTACATCAGAAAGAGTGCCGGTTATCAAAGTATCTATACAGGTAAATTCGGTGAGGGTATTGTAAAGCATATACCAAACGTAGAGCAAGACTATCATGGTTCAAACAACTACCATGTGATAGAGTATTATATCGAAAAAAAATAAAGTGATTATGACACTAACAGAAATTGCAATGTTTAAGCATTTTTGCGAAGGACATGCACTTACTAAGTTGTATGTTAGCACCTATCGCAATCAAGTTGGCAGGACTAACAATCCCGCAAGTATCGAAGCGTTCTTATCAAACGTAGAGCCACACCTTGTAATCAAAGGTGCTATCAAGTACTATGCCATCAAGTCTGCTTTTGGCTTTGATTGGTGGGATGGTAAGAATAAGCTATGGCTTGAATATATGGAAGAGCAGTCGATGAATGGCGGCTACACACCAGAGCAAGAGAAGAATCTGTTCGGACTATACAAGATTCTCTGTCAGAATTGGGATGCGCCAAAGTTCTGGGAAAGGGAGTGCATAGATGTGGCGAAGAAACGCCTTGGGCTTGTCAATCCCGATTTGGATCAAGAGGAATTTGGGCAAGATTTGGAAGTACATGCGTCACAAGACAAGAAGGACGATTCAGACGAACTGGAGTTCTTCGACCTCGGAAAGAAGAAGCCTTCTGTCGGCACACTGAAAGATAACGAGGTTACTCTTAATTGTCGCAATGACAAGTTTTCGCTGACATTCAATAAGTATTATACGTCGATTCTGAGAAATAGAAAATATCAGAAATGCGATCTGGCGAGAACCAAGTCTGGCGATATTGTCCTGTACCTTAACAGCGAAAGGGGTGTAAACATCTATCGTGGAGAGAGGAATGTATCTATCAATTCCAAGAACTTGTGCCAATGTCTGATGACTCTGCTTAACGTCAGCGAGGACTATAAGGCGTTGCACATCGAACTGATTGAAGAAACAAGCGATATAATGAAACTAAAGATTTTTAAATAGCCTATGAAAAGAATCTATGTAAGAATCATCAACTATGCC
>JAEEGL010470810.1_pt1 | contig 29328 bp, 25 predicted proteins | sample 9134231 | NCBI WGS metagenome assembly JAEEGL01 (sample SAMN16246548, study PRJNA631951) | gut metagenome | biome: gut microbiome; feature: rumen; material: fiber-attached | host: Bos | place: Iran: Karaj | collected 2018-10 | reverse complement strand
GAGCCCACAATCGGCTCCTGCAGTGGAACTGTTGCTGATATTGCTGCAGAATACGGCAAAGAGTATGCAAATCCTTCAGATGCCAACAAGTTTACCTTTGAAAGATATACTCAGATCGGCTGGAACACAAAGGCTGACGGCAGCGGAACTTCCTATGCTTTAGATGCTAAATTCAAGAACCTGACAGGTGAAAACGGTGCAACCGTAACCCTTTACGCACAGTGGGAAGGTGCCAAGATCGTCGTTTCTTTTGATACCAATAAGGGTAAAACTTCCACAGGAAGGGTAACCTTTAGCGGAAAGGATTACACAACTGCCTACGGTAAGGTAATGACAATACCGACAGCGAAGCCTTCTTCTTCGGGATGCGAGTTCTGTGGATGGGCATTTGCAAGTGATGCAGATTTTCCCAATATTACTTTAGAAATGCTGGGGAATAAACTTGACGAATCGGTACGCAAAGCGATTGAGAGCTATGCTCTTACTGATTCCGACAAGGTTACTTTATATGCAGTATGGAGACCACTTGTATCGGAAGTTAAACTTTCAACATATGCGGAAACTGTTTATCCCGGAGATATGCTTGAAATTTATGCATTTGTATATCCTGATAATGTAATTACGAAGGACGTGACCTGGAAAACTTCGGATGAAAGGATCGCAACTGTAACTAACGACAATTCCGGCAGGACCGTAGTGACAGCCCATAATAACGGAACGGTCAAGATAACCGCAACCTCCAAAGCAACGGGGCATAAATCCGCAACTGCGACCATCACTGTTGCTACAAAGGTTACGTCTTTGGCAGTAAAGGTAAAGGGAAAGACTGATACGGAAGCATTGCTTCAGACCGGAAAGACTGTTCAGCTTGAAGCTGTATTCAACGGTGGAATTGAAAAGCCTTCAAATACGAATGTTATTTATTACAGTGAGGATTCAACCGTAGCAACGGTAAGCGCTACAGGACTTGTAACCGCAAAATCAGGGGGCATTGTCTGGATATCTGCAAAGAGTGCAGCTGATCCGCGCGTAAGTGCGCAATTCTCCGTGGAGGTGTACGATCCTGTAAAGAGTATTGAACTCAATACAAAGAAATTAAAACTCTGTGACGGAGACTACTATCAGTTCTTTGAGACCGTAAAGCCCAACACGGCATCTGATGTGGGTGTTGAATGGAGTGTATCGGACACTTCCGTAGCATATGTTACAAAAGAAGGACTTGTAACCGCACATCTTCCTTCGGGAAAAACAAACGCTAAGGTTACAGTTACCGCAACGGCGAAGGATGGAAGCGGAAAGAAAGCTTCCTGCGTCATTACTGTAGGTCCAAAACTGGAAACTATCAGCCTTAAGGCTCCCAAAAACCATAAGGTATTCATTAACGGTGCTCCTGCAATAGCGGCAGGAAAGAGCATTAAACTTTCAGCTTCCTTTACACCTGACAATGCTGTGAACAAGGACGTTGTATGGAGCAGCTCAAATCCTTCGGTAGCAACCGTGGATGCAAAAGGAAATGTAAAGGGCATTAGTGCCGGATTCACAGAAATTATGGCAACACATCCCCTTAGGGACATTGTAAATACGAAGCAGCTTGTTTATGTCTATGTTCCTGTTTCAAAGATAAGCCTGAATGCTTCCAAACTGGATATGCGAGCGGGCACCGTTACAAGGCTGAATGCAACAACAAATGACGGAATAACGCTCACGGATGCAGATGGAAATGTAAATCCTGCACAGATTACATGGACTTCCTCGGATGAGAATGTTGCAACGGTGAATGAATCCGGTGTTGTGACAGCCCTCCCTCTTGGAGGAAAAACAGCTGCTTCTGCCACCATTACTGCAAGTGTAACCACGGACGGTAATGTGACGAAGACTGCAAGGTGCACGATCAATGTAAAGACAAACGAGGTAAAGGTTTCGAAAGTAACCCTCAACAAGACCAAACTATCGTTGGGAATAAATGGCGGATTCAAGCTTACAGCCAACGTAACACCTCTTTCTGCAGATAATACAGAGGTTAATTGGATATCCTCCAATCCCGCCGTTGCAAAGGTTGATGCATCCGGTTTTGTAAGTGCGGTCTCCGAAGGAGAAACAAAGATAACCGCAGTATCCACTGACGGAAGCAACAAGAGTGCTTCCTGTAAGATCACTGTGGGCAAAGAGATCGTATCCCTTGAATTAACGGGTAAAGACAGGCTTGCAGTAGGCAAGACCATGACACTTAAGGCAAAGCTTACCCCTTCAAGCGGAACCAGGATTGCAAATTCAACCGTTACATATACCTGCTCCGATCCCGAAATTGCAACTGTAAATGCAAAGGGTGTTGTTAAAGCACTTAAGCAGGGCACAGTTTCCATAACCGCCAAAGCTGAAGAAAGAGCAGATGGCGAACCCAAGCAGGATACCATTTTTATTTCGACATATATACCCGTAAGTGCAGTAAAGGCTGATGTAAAAGAACTTACGGTTTCTGAGGGTAGCACGGGCCGGATTAAATTGAGAAGCATTTCTCCTTCTAATGCAACCGATAAGTCCTTCACATGGAAGTCAAGCAATCCTAAGGTTCTTGAAATTAAAGATCCAAGGGCGGACTCTGTATATTTTGCAGAAACGGTTATTGATCATGGAGAAGTAATGGCAGTCGAGTATCATGCAATTCTCGGCGGAACCGCAACTCTTACCGGCACCGCAAATGACGGAAGCGGAAAGAAGATAGTGATCAAGGTTAAGGTATTGGGTAAAATTCATAACGGAGATACTAAGATCAAAGTGAAAAATCTTCCCAAGAAAGCGACCGTTGAAAACAATGAGAGTGATACTGTCACTGTTGATAATTTAAAGATCAAGGACAAATTTACGATAGACCCTATCTTAACGAGCACCGCTTCTGATAAGAGAGTTACCTTCAGAAGCACCAATCCGGGAGTTGCCACTGTTGACTCCAAGGGTAAGGTAGTCATTAAGAACAAGGGTACCGCAGTTATTTACATGAGTACTGCGGATGGAGGCTACCAGGCTTCTGTTACAGTAAAAGTGCCCTGATCCCTGCTATAACAATAAAGGACCGAAGCGAAAGAAGCTTCGGTCCATTTTAATTTATATATGAAGTATCGGAGATATCAGATCATAACACAGGGCTTCGAATATTCCTGCGGAATCCTGATATCAAATTTTAAAGAAAGCAGACGGTCGTAGAGTGTTGAAGCATAAAGCTCCGAATCAAGCATTCTCTTTTGAACCGGATCCGCATCATCATAGATGTCGGGAATCTTTGTTACGGGAACAATGCTTCCTTTTGTTTTTATGTCCTTCAGTATATCCTTTGAATCCTTTTTAAATCCAAGGACACGTACATGAGTCAAAGTATCGGAAAGCTCCTTAAGATGTTCGGAATCCTCTCTGATATTCAATAATATATGAAGGAGTGCCCTGTTTATGCGAGCCCTGGTGAAATTCTTTGTTTTCAACTGCTCCGCAAAGGCTTCGAAACCATTGTATTCAGAAAGATTATTCTTTATTCGTTCTGCAAGATCCTTTGATACATCCGTGAAAAGAGAAAGGTCATCTTCCCTGAGGAGCGCATCCAAAAGGGGAGTGTCAAGATCTCCGGGAAAAAGAAACTGCCCGGCAGGGACCGGCTCCAGTGCTTTATCGGGAATATATCCCTTAAGACCTGCAACACCTTCCGCAGCCATTACCTTTCGCAAGGCAGTAGCCGACTGAATATTACCGTCGGAGGTAAGTTCCTCATCATTGTAGCCTGCTCCGCTTCTTTTTATGATATAGGGCTTGATGTTGCTGCAAAGCCTATTCAGCGCGCAGAGGTATTCAAGGGCGAGAATGTTGTTTGGCTTGTCAAGTATATCCCCGGCTTCGGGAATGAGAGCTTCCCTTGCCCTGGCGAAGGTCATGCCGTCTTTGAGCAGAGCCTTGAGGTCAGGGTTTTTTGGAGTGATGGCAGACAGCTTCTTCGAAAGCGCAACCAGCGTCGCCTCTTCATCGCATTCCGCGCCGAAGCAGAGATAGTCCACTACTCCCAGCCGATTTAAGATGGATACCCCTGCATGAGCAAAATTATCGGCAGCAGAAGTGGCAAAGGCCACGGGCAGAAGAAGAACAAGGTCCGCTCCGCATTCAAGTGCCATGCGGGTACGGATCTGTTTTGAAAGTACGGCAGGCTCCCCCCGCTGAACGAAATCACCGCTCATAATGCAGATGATGCGGTCGGCGGAAAGTTCCTTTTTTATCCGTTCTATCTGATATAAATGCCCATTGTGAAAGGGATTGTATTCACATATTATCGCTGCTGTGATCATGGCTCCTCCATTAATTGTCAAAATTTTAACATAATTATCGGCCTTACTCAAGCACAAATTGTATTTAATTTAATACAATGACCGGACTTGTGAAAGCCCTTTCTTTGTTATATAATCCATAATATCTACAAAGAGGACTGTCCTGTGTGTATTTTTATATCCACATAGGCGGCAGAAAACATCGTTTAAATTTTAACAAAGTCACGGAGGAAAATATGGCATATATCGATCTTATAAAAGAGAAGGCAAGAATGGATAAGAAGACCATCGTCCTTCCCGAAACAAACGACAAGCGCGTGCTCATCGCCGCTTCCCATATCCTTGAGGAGAATATCGCAGACATCATCATGATCGGTGATGAGGAGAAGATCATGGACGGTGCAAACTGGCTGGAGGTTGAACTTGACGGAGTCAAGGTCATCAACCCCAAGACCTTCGACAGATTCGACGACTATGTGAATCTTCTTTATGAGACCCGTAAGGCCAAGGGAATGACCGAGGAGAAGGCTCGTGAGATCTTATTAAACGACTACCTCACCTTCGGCGTAATCATGGTTAAGGCAAACGATGCGGACGGAATGGTGGCAGGCTGCTGTCACGCAACCGCTGATGTGCTTCGTCCTTCTCTTCAGATATTAAGGACTGCTCCCGGCGTTAAGCTTGTTTCCGCTTTCTTTATAGTAGACGTTCCCAATTGTGAGTACGGCGAACACGGAACCTTCCTTTTTGCGGACTGCGGTCTTAATCAGGATCCTACCGCCGAGGAACTTGCGGCAATCGCCGATACAAGCGCAAAGAGCTTTAAGACTCTGGTTGGTGCCAAGCCCATCATCGCAATGCTTTCCCACTCCACAAAGGGCAGTGCTAAGCATGCATTGGTAGATAAGGTTGTTGAGGCAACAAATATCGCTCACGAGCTTTATCCCGGACTTACTCTTGACGGAGAACTTCAGACCGATGCAGCGCTGGTTCCCCAGGTTGCAAAGTCCAAGGCTCCCGGAAGCGAAGTTGCAGGTCACGCAAATGTATTGATCTTCCCTAACCTCGACGCAGGTAACATCGGCTACAAGCTGGTTCAGAGACTTGGCAAGGCCGAAGCTTACGGCCCCATGCTTCAGGGTATCTCAAAGCCCGTAAACGATCTTTCCAGAGGATGCTCCTGGGAGGACATTGTCGGCGGTGTAGCCCTTACGGCTGTACAGTGCCAGCTTAATTAAGAGGTGTTTTCGGGGGTGGCAAAAGTCATCCCCGATATTTTTGTTTTTTTTCTGTTGACAAACAAAAAGTGCGTGGGTATAATCCATAAGGTATGGAATAGGAGTCGAAGTATGCTGATAAATCTTACGGATTACTTCAAGACACCGGACAAAACGGATAAGGTTGTTCTTAAATATGAAGGTGAAAGCCTTTGTGTTGAGGGATGCACGTATCCCGTGAAGGCCGGCGACGGACTTGAAATAAAGCTTGAGAATATCGGTAACGGACAGGTTCGGATATCGGGATCGGGCACCATGAACGTGGTAATGCCCTGTGACAGATGTTTATCGGATGTGGACGTTCCGGTTGAGGTAGACATCGACTACACCGTTACAGAGCCCGACGGCTTTAACGAGATCGATGACGAACAGTCGATCTTCATGAGCGGATACGACCTGGACGGTGAACAGATCATACATAATGAATTGATCATGGGTCTGCCAATGAAGGTTCTGTGTAAGGACGACTGCAAGGGACTTTGCCCCGTATGTGGCAGAAATCGTAATGAAGGTGAGTGCGGCTGCGATACCTTCGTACCGGATCCCAGAATGGCAGCAATTCAAGATATTTTTAACGCGAATAAATAAGGAGGTGTAAAGAATGTCTATTTGTCCTAAGAATAAATCTTCCAAAGGTAGAAGAGATAAGAGACGCGCAAACTGGAAAATGAGCGCTCCCACACTTGTAAAGTGTTCCAAGTGCGGTGCTTTAATGGTTCCTCACCGCGTATGTAAGGCTTGCGGTTCCTACAACAAGAAGGAAATCATCTCCGCAGCTGAATAATCAATATGAATTTTTGAAAAGACTCCCGATTTTCGGGAGTTTTTTTGTGTCTTATTCACAGTTCTTTTTTCTTGAATTTTTCCCCTTTGTTTTGTATAGTAAATAAGTACGATTGCACCCTAAGGAGAGTATGTATATGGACAGACCGGTTAACGTGTGCGTTGATGCCATGGGCGGAGACAATGCCCCCTGCGAGATCGTAAAGGGCGCCGTTGAAGCCATCAATGAGAGTAAAAAGGTAAAGGTGACTTTGGTGGGCCAGGAAGCGGCCATCAAGGCGGAACTTTCAAAATACACCTACGATGCCGATCAGGTCACCGTCATAAATGCCGAGGAGATCATCGAAACCGGTGAGCCTCCCGTCCTTGCCATCAGGAAGAAGAAGGATTCTTCCATAGTCAAGGGCCTCGAACTTGTCAAAGATGGCAAGTGCGATGCATTTCTTTCCGCAGGAAGTTCCGGTGCGGTCCTTGTTGGAGGACAGGTCATCATCGGAAGGATAAAGGGAGTCGAGAGACCTCCTCTTGCACCCCTTATCCCCACCACAAAGGGAGTTGCCCTTCTCATCGACTGCGGCGCAAACGTAGATGCAAGGCCCAACCACCTGGTGCAGTTTGCAAAGATGGGCTCCATTTACATGGAGAACGTAATGGGTGTAAAGAACCCCAGGGTTGCCATCGTTAACATCGGAGCGGAAGAAGAAAAAGGAAATGCTCTCGTTAAAGAGACCTATCCTTTATTAAAGAACTGTCCCGATATCAACTTTACCGGCAGTATCGAAGCCAGGGACATTCCCGCAGGAGATGCGGACGTTATAGTCTGCGAGGCATTTACGGGAAACATCGTTTTAAAGATGTACGAAGGCGTTGCCGGAGCTCTTATAAGCGTTATAAAGAAGGGACTTATGTCTTCCCTTCGTTCAAAGATAGGCGCGCTTATGGTAAAGCCCGCGCTTAAGAAGACTCTCAAAGGCTTTTCCCTTGAGGATTACGGCGGAGCCCCTTTACTTGGGCTTAATGGTCTTGTGATCAAGACCCACGGAAGTTCAAAAGCCATCGAGGTCAAAAATTCCGTCCTTCAGGTCATCACCTTTATGGAACAGGATATCAACGGCAAGATCAGAGCCCAGCTCAATCCCGCCGACTAAGGAGCAGTTGTTAAAATGGAACTTGAAATGTTAAAGAAGATCGTATCCGAGATCCTCGGTGTCGATATAAGAGAGATCAAACCCGAATCAAGCTTTGTGGATGATTTGGGAGCCGATTCTCTCGATCTTTTACAGATCGTTATGGGTATGGAAGAGAAATTCAATGTAAAGATCCCCGAGGAGGACCTTACCGGTATCGTTACCGTTCAGGATGCCATCGACAGGATCGAAGTACTTACCAATAGCAGGTGATTTCGGGCGGGGCCTAAGTTCCCCGCCTTAGGATTGTTTTTAAGGAACATATGAATACTAAGGAAACCATTGTTTTTGTGGAGGAGAGGATCGGATATACCTTCAAAAACGAAGAACTTCTTTTGGAGGCTCTGACTCACAGCTCTTACACAAACGAAATGAAGATTAACAAAAGAAGTGATTACGAACGGCTGGAATTTTTGGGAGATGCGGTACTTGAACTTATCTCCAGCGAATTCCTCTACGATAAGTATCCGAAGGTACCGGAGGGTGGACTTTCCAAGAAACGTGCGTCGATGGTATGCGAACCCAGTCTTGCCATCTGTGCAAGACGCATGGAGCTTGGAAAAGCCATTTTCCTCGGAAGAGGAGAGGACGGACTTGGCGGAAGGGACCGTGACGCCATTCTTTGTGATGTAACGGAATCCGTTCTCGGCGCCATCTATCTCGACGGCGGTCTTGAGCCTGCGAGAGTCTATGTAAATACCCACATCTTATCGGATCTTAAAGAACCCGAACTTTTTGTTGATTCAAAATCGGCTTTACAGGAACTGGTTCAGAAGCTGTTTCCCGGAAGCCTGCTTTCCTATGACATCATAGAGGAGAGCGGGCCCGAGCATGACAAGACCTTTGTTGTTGCCGCAACGATCGACGGAAAGCATATCGCAGAAGGTAAAGGCAAGTCCAAAAAGGCGGCTCAGCAGATGGCTGCGGCTTTGGCGATAAAGATTATTGAAGAACAGGAAAATGCGTAATGTATCTTAAGAGTATTGAAGTTCACGGATTCAAATCCTTTGCTAATAAAATAGATTTCAGATTCGAAAACGGTATAACCGGTATCGTAGGCCCCAACGGAAGCGGAAAGAGTAACGTTGCGGATGCGGTACGCTGGGTTCTCGGAGAACAGAGGATCAAGCAGTTAAGAGGTGCTTCCATGCAGGATGTCATCTTCTCCGGAACCGAAATGAGAAAGCCCTTAAGCTATGCGTCGGTGGCCATCACTCTTGACAATTCGGACCACAAGCTTCCCGTTGATTACGAGGAAGTGACCGTAACAAGAAGGCTTTACCGTTCCGGCGAAAGTGAGTACCTGATCAACGGAACTGCCTGCCGTCTTAAGGACGTAAACGAGATGTTCTACGATACGGGTATCGGTAAGGAAGGCTACTCCATAATCGGACAGGGCCAGATCGACAAGATCTTAAGCGGTAAGCCCGAGGAAAGACGTGAGCTTTTCGATGAAGCCGCAGGTATCGTTAAGTTTAAGCGCCGCAAGGAAACTGCGGTAAAGAAGCTTGAATCGGAGGAGGGAAACCTTGTCCGTGTAAGCGACATCTTATCAGAACTTGAGAAGCAGGTCGCTCCCCTTGAGAAGCAGGCGGAGACCGCAAAGATATACCTTAAGAAAAAAGAAGAATTAAAGTCCCTCGACGTAAACATGTTCCTTCTTGAAAACAATCGTTTAAAGGCGGAACTGGAAAGCGTTGAGCAGAAACTCACCGTAGCAGATTCCGAGTATGAAGAAACCGGTAAAAAGTACGACCGGATCAGAGAAGAATACGATCAGATCGAGGAACGTATCGAGGAACTTAACGGAAAGATCGAAAGTGCCCGTGAGGAACTCTCAAATTCAGGTATCTTAAGCGAGAGACTTGAGTCGGAGATCCTTGTTCTTCGTGAGCAGATAAATTCCATCAGATCCTCCGAAAAGACCCACACGGATCGTTTGGAGGCCATCGGCAGGGATATCGAAAAGAAGCAGAAAGAACGCGACGCCGTTAAGGCTGAAAAGGCCAAGAACGACGAAAAGATGAAGGAACTCACGGCACAGAAGGATGCAGCCCAGAAGCTCCTTGACGAAGCCCAGGCCGGGATCCGGGAACTCGATGAGAAGATCGAAGGCGGAAAAAGCACCATCATCGGCGAACTCAACAGACGTGCCAACATAAAGAGTCAGATCGAGCGTTACGACACCATGAAGGAGCAGATCTCCATCCGTCGTGCGGAACTTACTTCAAAGCTTGTAGAGGCAAGGTCCAACGAGGAGAAGCAGGATGAAGAGATAAAGGCTCTTGAAGAAGCCGGAAAGAAGATCGATGCCGAGATCGGCGAGATGAACGACTCCCTTGCAAGTCAGGAGGAGAAGGTTGAGGAGATCCGTTCCGAACTTGCTGCAAAGGACAAGGAACTTCGTGATACACAGGTTCTTTATCATCAGGATAAATCCAAGCTTGAAGCCCTTGTAAATCTCACCGAGAGATACGAAGGCTACGGAAACAGTGTCCGTAAGGTAATGGAGCAGAAGAATTCCCACAGAGGCATCATCGGTGTAGTTGCGGATATCCTTACGGTTGAACAGAAATACGAGACCGCTATTGAGGTGGCTCTCGGCGGAAATGCCCAGAACATCGTAACAGAGGACGAGCAGACCGCGAAGAAAATGGTGGAATTCTTAAAGAGGAACCAGCACGGACGAGCAACCTTCCTGCCCCTTACCACCATTAAGGAGCCCCAGCGCCTTAAGAACAAGGAAGCCCTTGACGAGCCCGGTGCCATCGGACTTGCCTGCGACCTTGTGAAGATAGATAAGAAATACGCAGATGTAGCCACAACTCTTCTTGGCAGGATCCTTGTTGTTGACAATATAGACAACGCCCTTGCCATCGCAAGAAAGTACCACTTCAGCATGTGGATCGTAACCATCGAGGGCGAGCAGCTTGCTCCCGGCGGTTCCATTTCCGGCGGTGCCTTTAAGAACAATTCCAACTTCCTCGGAAGAAGAAGAGAGATCGAAGCCCTTGAAAAGAAGACGAAGGAGTCCTTAAGCCGTATCGACAAGCTCATGGACGAGATCGAGAAACTTAAAGGCAAACGTAACAAAATGCGTATGGAGATCGAGGATTTCAAGGTTCAGATCCAGAGAAAGTACATCGATCAGAATACCGCAAAGATGAACGTGATCCAGGCTCAGAACAAAAAGAACGAGACCATCAGAGGCTCTCACGATCTTGAGAACGAAGAGGTTGAGATCGCAACCCAGCTTAAGGATATCGAGGGAAGCAAGGAACAGATCCAGCAGGATCTTAAGGATTCCGAGACTCTTGAAAAGAACATAACCAAGGATATCGAAGACTGGCAGGAAGAACTGGATAAGGCCAGGGACAGGGAAGCGGGCTTTGCTTCCGATGTTGCGGCATGGGACATTGAAGTTAACAAGATGTTCCAGCAGCAGGACTATGTAAATAAGGACCTTCAGCGTATCGAAGATGACATCATCCATTTCGAAGTCGATGCAGGTGAAGTAAAGGCAAAGATCTCGGAAGGAACCGAGGAGATAAAGCGCAAGGAAAGCAATATCTCAGAGATCGAGAAGACCATCGCCGAAGGCCACAGCACAATAGATAAAAAGAAGTCGGAACTCGAAGACAACATAAAGACCCGTGACGAATTAAGCGAGAAGCAGAAGCACTTCTTCGAAGACAGAGAGAAGATCTCCGAGCGTCTCGGACAGCTTGACAAAGAGATATTCCGACTTAACTCTCAGAAGGAGAAGCATACCGAGTCGATCCAGAATCAGGTCAACTACATGTGGGATGAGTATGAGATCACTCTTATTGATGCGGCTTCCTTAAGAGACGAGGAAATGAACGACTTATCCGCAATGAAGAAGCAGATTTCGCGGGTTAAAGACGATATAAAGAAGCTGGGGGATGTAAACGTTAACGCCATTGAGGATTACAGGAACTTAATGGAAAGATATACGTTCTTAAAGACTCAGCATGACGACCTTATCGAGGCAACGGATTCCTTAAAGGGCATTATCAAGGAACTTGACGAGGCCATGAGAAAGCAGTTTACGGAAAGCTTTAAGGAGATCAACTCAGAGTTTGACAAGGTATTTAAAGAACTCTTCGGCGGCGGTAAAGGAACCCTTGAACTTGTTGAAGGCGAGGATATCCTTGAGGCAGGCATTTCCATAACCGCACAGCCTCCGGGAAAGAAGCTTCAGAACATGATGCAGCTTTCCGGTGGTGAGAAGGCTCTTACAGCAATTTCACTTCTGTTTGCGATACAGAACCTTAAGCCTTCACCCTTCGCTCTTCTTGACGAAATTGAGGCCGCCCTTGACGAAAGCAACGTCGATCGTTTTGCAAAGTACCTTCACAAGCTTACAAAGCATACACAGTTCATCGTCATCACTCACAGACGCGGAACCATGCAAAGATGTGACAGACTTTACGGTATCACCATGCAGGAGAAGGGTGTATCCGCTCTTGTCAGCGTAAATCTTATTGATAAGGATCTTGATGACTAATAAAGTCAATGCTATAGGAAGGGCTTGATATGGCTGAAAAACTGGGATTTTTTGCCAGGCTCGTAAGCGGACTGAGCAAATCCAGAGACGGATTTGCGCAGGAAGTTGAACGTGTATTCCTGGGACATGAAAAGATAGACGACGACCTTTACGAGGAACTTGAAGAAGTTCTTGTAATGGGTGATGTGGGCGTCAACACAACCGAAGAGATCATAGAAGAACTTAAGAAGTCGGTAAAGGAGAACCGTGCGAAGATCCCCGGCGAGCTTAAGAACCTTCTGATGGAAAATATCAGGGAGAAGCTTTCTTTATCCGACGATGCATATGACTTTGCGGACAAAAAGAGCGTCATTATGGTCGTAGGCGTAAACGGTGTAGGAAAAACAACCACCGTTGGCAAGATCGCGGGCAATTTCAAACGCGAGGGAAAGAAGACTCTGGTAGCCGCAGCCGATACCTTCAGAGCCGCAGCAAATGCTCAGCTTGAAGAATGGGCAAAAAGGGCAGGGGTTGACATAATAACTTCGAGAGAAGGAACGGATCCCGCCAGTGTCATATTTGACGCGGTAAATGCCGCAAAGGCAAGGGGAACGGATATCCTCATCTGTGATACCGCCGGAAGGCTTCATAACAAGAAGAACCTCATGGAGGAACTTCGAAAGATGAACAGGGTGGTGGATCGCGAGTATCCCGACGCCCATAGGGAAACATGGGTTGTTCTTGATGCGACCACGGGACAGAATGCCTTAAACCAGGCAAGGGAATTCGGAGAAGTAACGGATCTTACGGGTATTGTTCTTACAAAGATGGACGGAACCGCAAAGGGCGGGATCGCCATCGCAATATCATCCGAACTCAACATACCCGTTAAATACATTGGAGTCGGCGAAGGCATCGAGGATCTTCAGAGATTCGATCCCGATGAATTCATGAATGCATTGTTCGGCACCGGAAAGGAGCAATAATGGACTTTTTGACATTGGAGAGTTTTGAGGCTGCATCCGAAAAGGTGAGAGAGGTCACTCTCGATACAAAGCTCGTATACAGCGACTATTTCAGCGAAAGGACCGGAAACAGGGTCTATTTAAAGCCCGAGAACATGCAGTTCACCGGAGCTTATAAGGTAAGGGGCGCATATTACAAGATGAGTACCCTTTCCGATGAGGAGAGAAAGAAAGGCATAATCACAGCTTCTGCAGGAAATCATGCACAGGGTGTTGCTTATGCGGCGAAGTGTTATGGTGTTAAGGCCGTTATCGTTATGCCTACCACCACTCCTCTTATCAAGGTAAATCGTACAAAATCCTACGGTGCGGAGGTCGTTCTTTACGGAGACGTATACGACGAGGCCTGCAACAAGGCTTTGGAGCTGGCGGCCGAGCAGGGATACACTTTCATCCATCCCTTCAATGATTTCGGCGTAGCAACCGGACAGGGCACCATCGCAATGGAGATCGTAAAGGAGCTTCCTTTGGTGGACATCATTCTTGTTCCCGTAGGCGGCGGCGGACTTGCAACGGGGGTATCCACTCTTGCAAAGATGTTAAATCCCAAGATCAAGGTATATGCGGTTGAGCCCGCAGGAGCCAACTGCCTTGAGGAATCCATAAAGGCGGGAAAGGTTGTGACCCTCCCTTCCGTAAACACCATTGCCGACGGTACTGCGGTAAAGACACCGGGAGACAAGCTTTTCCCTTATCTTCAGAAGAATCTTGACGGTGTCATCACGGTTCCCGATGAGGACCTTGTTGTTGCCTTCCTCGACATGGTGGAGAATCATAAGATGATCGTTGAAAACTCCGGTCTTCTTACGGTTGCGGCTCTTAAGTATCTTAAGGAAAAGGGCAAGAAGGTCGTATCGATCCTCTCCGGCGGAAACATGGATGTGATCACCATGTCCAGCGTTGTTTCCCAGGGACTTATCTTAAGAGACAGGATATTTACGGTTTCCGTTCTTCTTCCCGACAAGCCCGGACAGCTTACCAAGGTTTCCGAGGTCATCGCCAGGGAAAGCGGAAATGTCATCAAACTTGAACACAATCAGTTTGTTTCCATAAACAGAAATGCTGCCGTTGAGCTTCGCATCACCCTTGAAGCCTTCGGAACCGAGCATAAGAACAAGATCATGGAAGAGCTTGAAAAGGGCGGCTACAAGCCCAAGCTCGTGCGTACGGTCATCTGATGGATTACGAAAAAACAGGCTATCTGACGGAAGATTACAAATTTTTTCATATCAAGGACAGATCCGACAGGGTTTATAAGTTCCACTACCACGATTTTTACAAGATCATTCTTTTTATAAAGGGGAATGTGAGTTACAACGTGGAAGGAAAGAACTATGAGTTAAAGCCCGGGGATCTTATTCTGGTGGGACGAAACGAGATACACAGACCTCTTGTGGATCCCGACACCGAGTATGAAAGATTTGTGGTTTATCTGTCAGATACTTTTTTGTCTCAGAAGGTTTCAGCCACGTTAAAGCTTATTGACTGCTTTGGTCGAGCGTCCTCCGAGCATATGAATGTGCTCCATTTATCCTCCCACGACAGAACGGAATTAAGCGGTATCCTTGGGAGGATGGAGGAAAAAGAAGGAAATACCGAATACGGCGCCGATGCCGAGGAAAGGCTTCTTCTTCTGGAGTTTCTCATTAAGCTTAACGAGAGCATAAACAAAAACGGCATTTCATTTACCGGTAAAGTCGCATACAGCGAAACTATTGTCTCGGTGACGGAATATATCAATTCCCATCTGGGAGACGATCTGTCCCTTGACAGACTCTCCGAGATCTTCAGCCTCAGCAGATATCATCTCATGCGTCTTTTCAAAGAGTGCACGGGATACACCATACATCAGTACATAATCGAGAAACGTATTCTTTTTACAAAGAAGCTTACGGATGAAGGGGAAAAGATCAAGGATGCCTGCGTGAAGGCCGGATTCAAGGACTATACCATGTACCTTCGGGCGAAGAAGAAGCATGATCTGAAGTAGAGGATGTTAATACATTTTTTACAATCTCGACAAGGTCTTTTGGTTGAATATAGGGGGGCAATCTGATAGAATACCCTTTAGGTTTATAGAAAAGGAGAGCCTTTTTAGGCTGACAGAGAATGAACATTTTTGAAAAGGTTTTTGGTACACACAGTGAGCGTGAGATCAAAAGGATCATGCCGCTTGTAGAAAAGATCGAAGCACTTCGTCCCGACATGATGGCCATGACGGACGCCGAGCTTCAGGCTAAAACACCTGAATTTAAAGAGAGATTACAAAACGGGGCGACTTTGGATGATATCCTTGTTGAGGCATTTGCCGTTGCAAGGGAAGCTACCAGACGTGTCATAGGTACGGAGCATTACAGGGTTCAGATCATCGGCGGTATCATCCTTCATCAGTGCAGGATCGCAGAGATGAAGACCGGTGAAGGTAAGACTCAGACCGATATCCTTCCCGTTTATTTAAATGCACTTGAGGGTAAGGGCGTTCACGTCGTTACCGTTAACGAATATCTTGCAAAGCGTGATGCCGACTGGATGGGCGAGGTTCACAGATTCCTGGGACTTACCGTAGGGGTTTCCTTAAATGCCATGACTCCCCAGGAGAAGATCGAAGCCTACAGATGTGACATTACATATGTTACCAACAACGAACTCGGATTTGACTACCTTCGTGACAACATGGCGATCTACGAGAAGGATCTTGTTTTAAGGGATCTTAACTACGCCATCATCGACGAGGTGGACTCGATCCTCATAGATGAAGCAAGGACCCCTCTTATCATTTCCGGTCAGGGCACCAAGTCCACCAGCGTTTACGCAATGGCGGATATGCTTGCAAAGCAGATGCACCGAGGTAAGGATATGGAGGATCTCTCCAAGATGGACATCATCATGGGTGTCATCAGAGAGGAAGATGGAGACTTTATCGTTAACGAGAAGGACAAGATCGTTACCCTCACCGAGAACGGTGTCAAGGAAACCGAGCAGTTCTTCCATATAGACAACCTTGCGGATGCTGAAAACGTTGATATCCAGCATGCGGTCATCACGGCACTTAAGGCCAATAACCTTATGTTCAAGGATAAGGATTATATCGTTAAGGACGGAGAGATCGTCATCATCGATGAGTTCACCGGACGTATAATGCCCGGTCGTCGTTATTCCGACGGTCTTCACCAGGCAATCGAAGCCAAGGAGCATGTGGATATAAGGCGTGAGAGCCGCACCCTTGCAACCATTACCTTCCAGAACTTCTTTAACAAGTACAAGAAGAAAGCCGGCATGACCGGTACCGCTCTTACCGAGGAGAAGGAATTCCGTGATATCTACGGAATGGACGTTGTTGAGATCCCTACCAACAAGCCTGTTGCCAGGATCGATATGAACGATTCCGTCTTCATCACAAGGCAGGAGAAACTTGATGCCATTGTAAATGACATCGTTGAGACACATAAAACCGGCCAGCCCATTCTGGTGGGTACCATCACCATCGAAGCTTCCGAGGAATTAAGCCGTCTCCTTAAGAAGAAGAACATTCCTCACACTGTCTTAAACGCCAAGTTCCACGAAATGGAAGCAGAGATCGTAGCACAGGCAGGTCAGCACGGAGCCGTTACCATTGCCACCAACATGGCAGGTCGTGGTACCGATATCAAGCTTGACGACGAGTCCAGGGCTGCAGGCGGACTTAAGGTCATCGGTACGGAACGTCACGAATCCAGACGTATCGATAACCAGCTGCGAGGTCGTTCCGGCCGTCAGGGAGATCCCGGTATCTCCAAGTTCTACATTTCCCTTGAAGACGATCTTATGCGTCTTTTCGGATCGGAAAAAACAAAGACCATGTTCCAGAACATGGGACTTGAATACGGTCAGGAGATCCAGGCTTCAATGATCTCCAAGGCCATAGAGAGAGCTCAGAAGCGTATCGAGTCAAGAAACTTCGATATCCGTAAACGACTTCTTGAATACGATGAAGTCATGAACGAGCAGCGTGAGATCATCTACGAAGAAAGAAGGCGCGTTCTTAAGGGCGAAAGCATGAGAGACGTAGTCTACAAGATGATCACGGACATCGTTGAAAGGGCAGTGGATCAGGTCATCGGCGAGGATCAGAAGCCGGATGAATGGAATTACGCCGAGTTAAATCAGCTTCTTCTTTCCATAATCCCCTTAACCCCCGTAAGCGAGGATCGTATCAAGGGTCATAAGAAGAATGAACTCTTACAGCAGCTTAAGGAAGAAGCGGTCAAGCTTTACGAAGCCAAGGAAGCCGAATTCCCTCAGCCCGAGATCATCAGAGAGCTTGAGCGTATCGTTTTGCTTAAAGCCATCGACTCAAAGTGGATGGTTCACATCGATGACATGGTACAGTTACGAGACGGTATCGGACTTGTGGCATATGCCCAGAAGGATCCGGTTCAGGAATACAAGGCAGAAGCTTACAACATGTTCCAGGATATGACCGAGAGCATAAAGGAGCAGGCCGTGCAGATCCTTACAAGGGTTCGCGTGGGCAACTCCATGGAGCGTGAGCAGGCCGCAAAGGTTACCGGAACCAACAAAGACGAATCTCTTTCAAAGGGACCGGTAAAGAAGATGGAAGCGAAGGTTTATCCCAACGATCCATGTCCCTGCGGTTCGGGCAAGAAGTACAAATTCTGTCACGGAATGAAACAGTAAACATATGGGGCGGGCCAAATACCCGCCTCATGATTTTGTAAAAAGGCGGTGCTTTAATTGGTATTACTTGATAATATGAAAATTGAGATCCTCCCTTACGGAGACACCTTAAAGGAGATGGCGGGTTCCCTTCATCTTGCCGACAAGGAGAAACGTATCGAGGAATTGCAGATGGAGATGGAGGCTCCCAATTTCTGGGACAACCCCGACCGTTCCAACATGCTCATGAAGGAGTTTAAGGACCTTAAGGGCGTAAAGGAAAATTACGAAGGCCTTCTTCAGCAGTACGAGGACATCTTAACCCTTATCGAAATGGGAGAAGAAGAAACCGACCCTGCCTATGCAGACGAGGTTCGATCCGAACTTGACGATTTTAAGGAGAAGTTTGATGCACTGAGGATATCCACCCTTCTTACCGGTGAGTACGACAGCTGCAATGCGATCCTTAAACTGAATGCAGGTGCAGGCGGAACCGAAGCCTGCGACTGGACCTCCATGCTTTACCGTATGTATTCAAGGTGGGCCGAAAGAAAGGGCTTCACCATTGAAGAACTTGACTTCCTTGAAGGCGATGAAGCGGGTATCAAGTCCGTAACCTTCCAGGTAAACGGTCTTAACGCTTACGGCTATCTTAAGTCCGAAAAGGGTGTACACAGACTTGTACGTATATCCCCCTTCAACGCACAGGGTAAGCGCCAGACCTCTTTTTCTTCCGTGGATGTAATGCCCGATATTGAGGAAGATCTTGATATCGATATCCCCGAAGAGGATATGAGAATAGATGTGTTCCGCTCCAGCGGTGCCGGCGGTCAGAAGGTCAACAAGACATCCTCCGCCATCCGTATCACCCACCTTCCCACGGGAATCGTGGTTCAGTGTCAGAATGAGCGAAGCCAGTATCAGAACAAAGACAAGGCCATGCAGATGTTGAAGGCCAAGTTGTTTATCCTCAAAAAAGAAGCGAATGCCGAAAAGCTTTCCGACATTCGCGGTGAGGTACTCGATAATGCTTTCGGTTCGCAGATCCGCTCCTATGTCCTTCAGCCTTACACAATGATAAAGGATACAAGGACCGCTGCGGAAAATGCCAACGCAGGTGCCGTGCTTGACGGCGATATCGATCATTTTATAAATGAATATCTAAAGTGGATGAACCGTCCGAAGGATTCTGAGTAGGCTGAACCTTCACAGCCGTGGGATCGTAAGGATGCTCGCCGATGGTATCGAGATAGAAGTCTGCGATGAGTGTTTCAAAGAAGACTCCGAACCACAGGGTTCCGATACCGCAGGCACATAAACTTAATATGGCTAACGGAATTGAGGAAAGGTAGATTGCAAGCAATCTGCCTTTTTTTCCTTTCATAAGCTCCATTGACTTTTTTAGGATATCACGAACGTCCGCTTCCTTGTCATCCGAAAGGAGATAGAAGGAAAGACCGAAGTAAAGGCTTGCAAGGAATGACAAAAGCGCCTGTAAAAGGAGCACTCCGTAGGAGAAGTAGTAGAAGTATTCATCCGGCACGATGATCAGCCTGAAATGAAGGAGCACCGAAGGGATGATCCCAAGGAATGCAAACGCGGTAAACACTGCCTGAATAAGGATCGCTTTATCCGTAACGCCCTTTAGCCCCGAGAAGAGATCTGCGGCCGAAAGGCTCTTGTCGCCTCTGGCTATCTTTAAAAAGTAGACGCTTCGACCGTAGGCGAAAATACCGAACAATAACTGGATCACCACGTCGATGACCAATCCGGTCACATATCCCGGAGTGCTGTCGCCCACCACCGAAGCTTCGATGAGAGCAGCCGTATAATATATGCTCGCAACAACAAGGATCGCAAGAATGGAAACTCCGTACTTTCCGATGAGCTGCCCTCTTGCGAATGCCCTGAGTTCTTTTATCTTAAATTTCTGTTTTTCTTCGTTCATTGATCACCCTTGTGGAGAGATTCCACATTACCCCCTGAAATCTACGTTTGTACCGTTGTATTTTGCATCGTTGGCGTTGTTGATCGCCTTTGCGTAGCCGTTATCGTCCTTCATGTAACGGATCTTTGTTGTGGTGGTACCGCCTTCAACATAGGTGCGTCCGCATTCGGGACATACCGCGGTATGAAGTGCCACAACCGCGCTTATTACCTTGCCGTTGTTCTGGGAAGCCTTCTGATAGGCATTTGCCACATGTTCACGTTCGTGGGCCATTACTCTCGAACCTGAACTTTCCGGAGAGATATGAGCGGCTGCTTTAAAGGAAACATCAGCTTCGTTGGAGCCATCGATGTACTTTCTGTGTTTGCAGGTCTCACAGTCCTGAGGTGAGGACTTGCGGCCCGGGTGCTTTTTCTCGGTTTCGGAAGCATTCTCTATCACGCGGGGCTTCTCAATGGGCTCGCCCGAAGGCGCAATGGCACCCGTTGCATTATGGTTTGCGGCGGTATTGATGTTTAAGTCGCTGTTTATAAGGTTGGAGATAGGTCCGATAGGTCCCAAAGCCATCAGTTGCTCCTTTCCGGGAACAGCCTTTCCATAATGTCAGAGAGGCTTTCGCCATAGAGTTCTTCATACTGATCTCCGTACAGCGTTTCCGCGTACTTGAGTATGTCGTTTCTGTATTGTTCGTTGGTTGTAAGCGCAGTATAGACTTTTACAAACATGGAGCAGGCGATGATGACACCCGCAAGTCCTGCGATCAGTGCGATCCATCCCTCTTTGGAAAAAGAAAGGGAATTACCCCTTGAAAGTGCCGCGAAAAGGATCGCGAAGCAGCCCAGGGGTATAGCGATGTAGGGCATGAGCATGAAATTGAATATCACCGAGGCGATACCGAATGAAAGTGCCAGTCTGCTCATTTTATGTTGTCTGTATATATATTCCTGTGGATTCATGATCACTCCGATAGATTTTAATACTTCATTTTACCATAAATCGGGGATTTGTTCAACTTTATGTAACCCATTCCGTCCCACTTTAAGACCCTGTCCGTCTTGCGGCAAAGGACCAAATCTACTATAATGGGAAAGGTTGCGAAAAGCACCTATAGGAGGATTATCTTTCATGGATATTATCGGAAAGTTAAAGGAAGAACTTAACATCGGAAGGGATCAGGTTGAAGCTGTTGTCAATCTTATCGACGAGGGCAATACGATTCCCTTCATCGCAAGATACCGTAAGGAGCAGCACGGAGGACTGAACGACGAAGTCATCAGAAATCTCGCAGAGCGCCTTACCTATTTAAGGAATCTTGAAGAAAAGAAAGCAACAGTGCTTGCAAGCATAGAGGAACAGGGACTTCTTACAGACGAACTGAGAGCCCGGATCGAAGCTGCCGAGACACAGGTAAGGGTTGACGACCTTTACAGACCTTACCGTCCCAAGAGAAAAACAAGGGCTTCGGTTGCCAAGGAGAAGGGTCTTGAGCCTCTTGCAAACTTCATTCTTGAAATGAGCGCAACTGCTCCCGTTATCGAGGAAGCAGCCAAGTACATAAACGAGGAAAAAGAAGTTGCTACGGCAGAGGAAGCTCTTCAGGGAGCAAAGGACATAATCGCAGAGTCCGTATCCGACAATGCCGAATACAGAAGCTACATCAGAAAGGCAACGGAGGAAGAGGGTATCCTTTCAAGCGTTGCCAAGGACGAGAAAGCCGAGTCCGTATATGAAATGTACTATAACTATGAGGAGCCCATCAAGAAGGTGGCAGGCCACAGAACTCTTGCCATCAACCGTGGTGAGGCGGAGAAGTTCCTTGTCGTTAAGGTAAACGCTCCCGTTGACAGGATCCTCATGTTCCTTAACAAGCAGGTCATCACGAAGGACAACGAATTCACAACTCCTGTTTTGCAGGAAGTTACTGCGGATGCTTACGACAGACTCATTGCTCCCGCCATCGAAAGGGAGATCAGAAACGAACTTACCGAGAAAGCTGAAGACGGAGCTATCCAGGTATTCGGAAAGAACCTTGAACAGCTTCTTATGGCACCTCCCATTGCGGGACGTGTTGTTCTTGGATGGGACCCCGCTTTCAGAACCGGATGTAAGCTGGCCGTAGTGGATGCGACGGGAAAGGTGCTCGATACCACCGTTGTTTATCCCACCGCGCCTCAGTTCAAGGTAGATGAAACAAAGCGCGTAGTTAAAAATCTCATAAAGAAGTACGGCATCAGCCTTATTTCCCTTGGAAACGGAACCGCTTCCAGAGAATCCGAGCAGGTTGTTGTTGAAATAATCAAGGAATGCGACACACCGGTTCAGTACGTGATCGTTAACGAAGCCGGAGCCAGCGTATATTCCGCAAGCAAGCAGGCAACGGAGGAGTTCCCCAACTTTGACGTGGGTCAAAGAAGCGCAACCTCCATGGCAAGGCGTCTTCAGGACCCTTTGGCGGAGCTTGTAAAGATCGATCCCAAGTCCATCGGTGTCGGCCAGTACCAGCACGATATGGATCAGAAGAAACTTTCAAATGCCCTTTCGGGAGTTGTTGAAGACTGTGTAAACCACGTAGGTGTTGACTTAAATACCGCATCTGCGGCACTTCTTGAGTACATCTCCGGAATAACAAAGGTCATCGCAAAGAATATCGTTGAATACAGGGAAGCCAACGGAAGCTTCAGAAACAGAGCGCAGCTTTTAAAGGTTCCGAAGCTGGGACCCAAGGCTTACGAGCAGTGCGCGGGCTTCATGCGCATCTTAAACGGCGACAATCCCCTTGATGCCACCAGCGTTCACCCCGAATCCTATGAGGCTGCATTAAAGCTCATGGACAAGCTCGGTATTACCATGGAGGATGTAAAGGCATTCCAGGAGAAGGCTGCCAGGGAAAAAGAAAGCAAAAAGAAAGCTCCCGCTCCCAAGCAGGAGAAGCCTAAGCAGAAGAAGCCCCTTGTAACGAATACAAATACCGCAATGGGTAAGGCACTTCTTGCGGCTCTCGGACAGACGGAGCTTACGGCAGAACCTGCTCCCGCAAAGAATGATAAGGCTGAAGTGACCGTTTCGGGCGGCCTTGAGAAGAAGATAAAGGATAAGAAGAAACTTGCTGAGGAACTTGGCATAGGCGAACTTACCCTTGAGGATATCGTGAAGGAACTTGAAAAGCCCGCCCGTGACCCCAGACAGGACATGCCTGCGCCCATCTTAAGAAGCGATGTCCTTGACATGAAGGACTTAAAGCCCGGAATGGTGCTTAAGGGAACCGTAAGAAACGTTATCGACTTCGGATGCTTTGTGGATATCGGAGTTCATCAGGACGGACTTGTACACATTTCCCGTATCACAAACAGATACATCAAGCATCCTCTTGAGGCTGTAAGTGTCGGCGATGTGGTAGATGTAAAGGTCCTCGACGTTGATGTTAAGAAGGGCAGGATCTCCCTTACAATGAAGGATATTTGATGTTAAAGGTCTTGACAGAAAATTAACACATCTATACAATAGCAAATGTAATTGAACAGAAATTCTTCGGGGCAGGGTGAAATTCCCGACCGACGGTGACCAAGAAATTGGAAGTCCGTGACTCCGTTTTGCCGCTACGCGGCAGCTAAAAAATGGACTGATCCGGTGTGATTCCGGAACCGACAGTAAAGTCTGGATGGGAGAAGATGATCGGCACGCATTTTGCGTGTTTGATAAGTGTACTGCGCCCCGGATATTTATGTATCCGGGGCTTTTTGCATGTATCTCCTGAATTTCTTCATTTACAAATAATACATTCAAAGGAGAAACAAAAATGGACACAAATGTTCAGAACACAGGAAACTTCGAGGCAGTAAACGCTGCCCCGGCAAAGAAGGGTGTAAGCACCCGCTACATGGCAGGAGTCGCAATGCTTTCCGCAGTTGCGTTCGTGCTTCAGTACTTTGAGGTACCGATCCCTCTCATGCCTTCATTCATCAAGTTTGACTTTTCAGACCTTCCGGCACTTATCGGAGCATTCGCTTACGGACCGGTAGCGGGAATCGTCATCGAATTCATCAAGAACCTCATTCACTGCGCTGTATCTCAGAGTGCTACCGTGGGAGAACTTTCAAACTTCATCCTCGGCGCAGCCTTTGCTTTTACCGCAGGCCTTATCTACAAGCATAAGAAGTCAAAGACCTCCGCACTTATCGGCGGTCTTGCGGGCGCACTTGTTATGGGAGCCATCAGCCTTCCTTCAAACTACTTTGTAGTATATCCTTTCTACTACAATTTCATGCCCGAAGAGGTTGTTCTTTCCATGTATCAGGCAATACTTCCGAGCATGAAGTCGATCCTTCAGTGCCTGTTTGTATTTAACCTTCCTTTCACCATCGTTAAGGGTCTTATCTCAGTAGCCATTACAATGCTGATCTACAAGCCCCTTTCACCTATTCTTAAAGGAAAACATTGATCTTTAAAGAGAAGCTCCCGAGCCAAGGCTCGGGAGTTTTTGCTTGCACAAATTTTCACTTCATTGTAAAATTTAATGGATTATGGAGTAATATGCCTATGATAATGGAATCACACAGCGCCGAGGAAACTTTTAAGATCGGCGAAGAACTTGGAAAGAAGGCCGAACCCGGCAGTATATACACTCTGATAGGCGACTTGGGAGTTGGAAAGACAGTCTTTACAAAGGGTGTCGCGAAGGGTCTCGGAATAGATGAGGAAGTCACAAGCCCCACCTTTACGATCATGCAGATCTATGACGGAGGACGTCTGCCCTTTTATCATTTTGATGTATACAGGATCGGGGATGTTTCCGAAATGGATGAACTGGGATACGAGGAGTATTTCTACGGAGACGGCGTGACCTTCATAGAGTGGGCGGATCTCATTAAGGAGATCATTCCCAAAAAGCACACAAGAATAGCAATAACGAAGGACCTTTCAAAGGGCTTCGATTACAGAAAGATAGAAACGGTTGACTTTGAATGAAAGTTATAGCGATTGATTCGTCGGGAATGACGGCGAGCGTTGCGATCGTGGAAGACGACATTACGATCGCACAGTATTCGGTTAATTACAAAAAGACACATTCACAGACACTCCTCCCCATGCTTGAGGAACTCTCAAAGATGACGGAGCTTGATCTTAAGACTGTGGATGCCATAGCCATAACAAAGGGCCCGGGTTCTTTTACCGGACTTCGCATAGGTTCCGCCACCGCCAAGGGACTGGGGCTTGCCCTTGATATCCCCATTGCTGAAGTGATGACAACGGACGCATTGGCTTACAACATGTTCGGAACCGACAGGGTGATCTGTCCTTTGATGGATGCCCGCCGGGAACAGGTTTACACGGGGATCTATGAGTTTACGGGCGAGGGTTCTTCTTATCATATGGAAACGATCCTTGAAGCTTCGGCACTTCCCGTCGAGGACGTTATCGGTAAGCTCAACGAAATGGGAAGAAGTGTTGTTTTTCTGGGGGACGGAGTTCCCGTATATAAAGATAAGATAATTGACCTTACAAAGGTTGACTATATATTCGCTCCCTGCGGAAAGAACAGGCAGGACGCATCAAGCGTTGCAGCCCTTGGAATGAAGGCTTTGTCGGAAGGCAGGGCAGTGAAGGCTTCGGAGCATGTTCCGGAGTATTTAAGGCTTTCCCAGGCGGAGAGGGAAAGAAACGAAAGGAACACCGAAAATGGAGATTAAGGTTAAGCCCCTTTCGGAGGAGGAGCTTGACGAAGTCTGCAGGATCGAGGAGCAGTGCTTTTCCATGCCCTGGAAGAAAGAGGATTTCAAGAACCTCATAAAGGATTCGGGTTCGGAGTATTTTGTTGTTCTTGTGGATTCGCATGTCGTGGGCTGCGGCGGATACACCGACCAGGTCGGCGAGGGATATATAAACAATATCGCGGTTTCTTCCGAATACAGAGGAAAGGGGCTTGGTTCTTTGCTTCTGGAGACCATTCTTGATGCAGGAAGAAGAAAGGGCATTACGGACTTTACCCTGGAAGTCAGGGTCGGTAACGCTCCCGCTGTGAAAATGTATGAAAAGCTTGGCTTTGAAAGCGCAGGCATAAGAAAGAGATTTTATGAAAAGCCCGTAGAGGATGCTTATGTCATGTGGCTGCGGGGCTATAAAACGGAGGTCGGGGATGCTTGAGGTTTCCCTTCTTGGCACGGGCGGAATGATGCCCCTGCCTTACAGATGGCTGACTTCTCTGATGGTCAGATACAACGGCAGCAATATATTGATAGACTGCGGCGAGGGAACGCAGGTGGCTATGAAGGAAAAGGGCTGGAGCCCCAAACCCATCGATGTCATCTGCTTCACCCATTATCACGCCGATCATATAAGCGGGCTCCCGGGGCTTCTTCTTACCATCGGAAATTCCGACAGGACGGAACCGGTCGTCATGATAGGACCAAAGGGTCTTATCAAGGTGGTCAGCGCATTAAGGATGATCACACCGGGATTACCCTTTGAACTGTCACTCATTGAGATACAGGAAGATTTTCAGACCTTTGATCTCGGAGAATACCGCATCGAGGCCTTCAAGGCTTACCACAGCGTTCCCTGTTACGGCTATAACATTGTCGTTAACAGAATGCCCAAGTTCGATGCCGAGAGAGCAAAGGCTCAGGATATACCCCTTAAGCTGTGGAATCCCCTTCAAAAGGGCAATACCGTTGAGTTTGAGGGAAAGACTTACACGCCGGATATGGTGCTTGGTCCCGAAAGAAAGGGCCTTAAGGTAACTTACTGCACCGATTCCAGACCCACCAATATCATCGTTGACAATGCCAAAGACGCGGATCTTTTCATCTGCGAGGGCATGTACGGAGATCCGGAGAAATTTGACCAGGCCAGGGACAAGAAGCACATGACCATGTACGAGGCGGCTTCCATGGCCAAGGATGCGAAGGTCAAGGAACTGTGGCTTACCCACTATTCACCTTCCATGGCATATCCGGAAAATTATAAAAAGGAAGTAAGAAACATCTTTGAGAACACGGTCATCAGCAAGGATGGCCAGACCGTGGACCTGATGTTTTCGGAAGAATAAAAGATAAGGACGCATATGAAGAAACTGGGAAGTTACAAGGGCGTTATCGTGATCCTTGTTCTTGCTGCGCTGATCATTATGTATTTTTATCATCTTTCCAACATTTCGAGAGGAGAGGAGGAGGATGAAGCAGCGGCATCACAGAACGCGGTCACGCAGGTCCTTCAAAGAAATCTTGATACCGATTATCCTCAGACTCCCAAAGAAGTGGTCAAATACTTCAGCGAGATAACCAAGTGTTACTACAACGAGAAACTGACGGATGAAGAAATAGAGGCCCTGGCGACACAGATGCTGGGACTCTATGACGACGAGCTTGTAGCCGCAAACAGCTACAACGTATACATATTCGACCTTAAATCGGATATTACCTATTACAATACAAACGGATACACCATCTCCAGCTATTCCCCTTCGGCCAGTACCGATGTTGAGTATTTCACTCAGGACGGCCATCAGTGGGCAAGGCTCTGGTGCGTATACACCATCAAGAGCGGAAAGAATTACAAACCCCTTCAGGAAGTTTTCATCTTAAGAAAGGATGACCGGAGCCACTGGAGGATCTACGGCTGGAAAGAAGTTAAGAAAGAAGAATAAAAATGGAAGACGTTTTGATACTTGCCATCGAAAGCTCCTGCGATGAAACCGCGGCTTCGGTGGTAAAGAACGGAAGAGAGGTTTTGTCAAACATCATCTCTTCCCAGATAGATCTGCACACGATCTACGGAGGTGTGGTTCCCGAGATCGCTTCAAGAAAGCATATCGAGAACATCAACCCCGTTATTGAGGAAGCATTAAAGACTGCAAATGTAACTCTTAACGACATAAACGCAATAGCTGTCACTTACGGTCCCGGTTTGGTCGGGGCTCTTCTTGTGGGAGTTTCTGCGGCAAAGGCTATTTCTTTTGCCACAAAGATCCCCCTCATCGGCGTTCATCATATCGAGGGTCACATCAGTGCCAACTATATAGAGAACAAGGAACTGGAGCCTCCCTTCATCTGCTTGGTGGTTTCCGGCGGTCATTCCCATCTCGTAAAGGTGGTTGACTACGGCGAGTACGAGATCTTGGGAAAAACAAGGGACGACGCAGCGGGCGAGGCTTTTGACAAGGTTGCCCGTGCAATCGGACTGGGCTACCCCGGCGGGCCCAAGATCGACAAGGTTTCAAAGCTTGGCAATCCCGAGGCCATTGTTTTTCCCAGGGCCAAGGTCAATGATTCGGTGTATGATTTCAGCTTTTCGGGGCTTAAGTCTGCGGTGCTCAATTACTTGAATTCCCTTGAGATGAAGGGCGAAAGCTATGTGCAGGAGGATGTGGCAGCATCTTTCCAGAAGGCAGTGGTGGATGTTTTAGTGGATCATTCCATGAAGGCTATACGTGAATCCGGCATGAAGAAGTTTGCCCTTGCGGGTGGAGTGGCTTCCAATTCGGCTTTACGCGCAGCAATGGAGAAGGCCTGTGCAGAAGCGGGAGTGGAGTTCTACAGACCGTCGCCCATTCTTTGTACGGACAATGCGGCGATGATCGGTGCTGCAGGTTACTACGAATATGTTAAAGGAAACAGGAGCGGATACGATCTTAATGCCGTTCCGACTTTAAAACTCGGAGAGAGATAATGAAACATGTTGCCATCGTAATGGCTGCCGGAACAGGCAGCAGAATGGGTACCGATATCCCTAAACAGTTTCTTCCCTTAAAGGACCGTCCGGTCCTTTATTATTCCTTAAAAGCTTTTCAGGACAGCTTCATGGATGAGATCATCATCGTCACCAGAGCGGAGGATGTTTCTTATTGTAAGGAAGAGATCGCTGAAAAGTTTGATATTAATAAGGTAAGTGTTGTTGTTCCCGGGGGAAAGGAAAGGTCGGATTCGGTATTTGAAGGTCTGAAGGCAGTTAAGCCCGATGAAGCTACCTATGTATATATACATGACGGTGCGCGCCCTTGTTTAACGGAAGAGATTCTGGAACGTGCAAGGGAAGATGTCATTAAATATGAAGCAACGGTTGTGGGAGTGCCCTCAAAAGACACGGTGAAGATCGCGGATGAGGAGGGCAACGTTTCCGATACACCCGACAGAAAATGCGTGTGGTCGGTGCAGACTCCCCAGGCATTTAAATATGAAGTTATATACAACGCGTTTCTTAAGATGAAGTCCTGCGGCGAGGTTTCGGTCACGGACGACGGCATGGTTGTCGAAAGGTATTCGGACAAAAAGGTACACCTCACAATGGGTGATTATAAGAACATAAAGATCACCACTCCGGAGGACCTGGAGATCGCAAAAAATTTTCTTTCAAATATTTAAAATTTTTGTTGACATTAAAAATCAGATTTGATAATATTCTTTTTGCGCTGATTGAAGCGCGACTACGGAGAGGTATCGAAGTGGTCATAACGAGGCGGTCTTGAAAACCGTTTGTCCGCAAGGGCGCATGGGTTCGAATCCCATCCTCTCCGCGCGGTATTGCAATTGAATATGGTTTAATATTCAAGCTTTTGGAGAAGTACTCAAGAGGTTGAAGAGACACCCCTGGAAAGGGTGCAGGTCGTTAATAGCGGCGCGAGGGTTCAAATCCCTCCTTCTCCGTTTGGT
>JAEEGL011266259.1_pt1 | contig 29329 bp, 23 predicted proteins | sample 9134231 | NCBI WGS metagenome assembly JAEEGL01 (sample SAMN16246548, study PRJNA631951) | gut metagenome | biome: gut microbiome; feature: rumen; material: fiber-attached | host: Bos | place: Iran: Karaj | collected 2018-10 | reverse complement strand
TGATACAGCTGTGAAGCCGAAAGATCCGCCCCGGAGCCGGGGCGGATCTTTTTCGTTTCCGGAGCCGCCCGCGGATGGATTTCGCGGTTTTTTGGCGAACCTGAATCCCCACGGTAAATTCCACTTTTATTTCCACTGTGGAATTTACTTTGGGAATTCAGAGTTTTTGGGCGAATTCCGAAAATTATACGATTTATTCTTTTCAAAATGCGTCGTATATGATATAATGGAAAAAACGTTTGTCGGGGGCACCTATGATAGGTTTTTACGACTATACCGTTGTGCTGACATACCTTGGGCTGCTGTCCTCCGTCTTCGGTATGACGCGTGCCATCCACGGAGATTACAAGATCGCCATCATCTGTCTGGCCATCTCCGGTTTCTGCGACTGCTTCGATGGCAGAGTCGCGCGCACCAAGCGCAACAGAACGAAGGATCAAAAGAATTTCGGGATCCAACTTGACTCCCTGAGCGACGTGGTCTGCTTCGGCGCCCTTCCCGCGCTCATCTGCTACCTGCTCGGCATGCGGTCCTTCTTCGGTGTGACGATTCTGTTCGCCTATGTCATCGCAGCCGTGATCCGGCTGGCATATTTCAACGTGCTGGAGGGAAAGCGTCAGGAAACTGAAGAGGGGGGCGGCAAGATCTATCACGGTCTGCCGGTCACATCGATCTCCGTCATCCTTCCCGTCACATTCCTGCTGAAATTCATTCTGCCCGAGCTCTATTTTTTGATCGTTCTCCACGTCGTCATGCTGGCCATCGCGATCCTGTTCGTCGTCGACTTCAAATTCAGGAAACCCAGTATGACGGTGATCATCATCATGATCGTCTGTGTTGCGGCCGCGTTGGTATTGATTTTCCTGTTCATCCATGATACCATGCCGCTTCCGGCGGATGACCCCCTGATGAATTTTCTTCTGAAAGGCATTTCTACATGATATACCGAACACGGGACGGCCGGTCCGTCCGGGGGAACGACCGTCAGGATCGTTTCCTGAATTCTCTCTACGGACACAAAGTCGGCCGGGTGCTGGTGAAAGGCATGGTCCGGCCCTGGGTCTCCCGGGCCGGCGGTCACTTTCTAAACAGCCCGCTTTCCCGCGGGATGATCCGCTCCTTCGTCCGGAAGAACGAGATCGACATGTCTCAGTATGAAGACCGCCCGTACCGCTCCTACAACGATTTCTTTGCCAGACAGATCCGGCCGGGCATGCGCGTCTTCGATGAGAATCCGGCCCATCTGATCAGCCCCTGCGACGCCAAGCTGACCGTCTATCCCATCGCGGACGACAGCGTCTTCTCCATCAAACAGAGCCGCTATACGCTGGAAACCCTCCTGCAGGATCAGGAGCTGGCCGGGCGATTTGCGGGAGGATCCGCGCTGGTCTTCCGTCTGACCGTTGACGATTTCCACCGATTCTATTATATCGACAGCGGCCGCAAGGGGCCGAACAGAAGGATCCAGGGCGTCTTCCACACCGTCAATCCGGCGGCGTACGCGTTCGCCGACGTATATAAGGAGAATACCCGGGAGTATTGCGTCATCGAGACCGACCACTTCGGCACGGTCCTGGTCATGGAAGTCGGAGCCCTGATGGTGGGGCGGATCATCAACTATCACGGGGAGGCGCAGGTCAAACGCGGCGAGGAGAAAGGCCGATTTGAATTCGGCGGATCCACAATCATCGTGCTGCTGGAAAAAGATAGAGCCGTGATCGACGGGGATATCGAGTCGAACAGTGCGGAAAAAGTCGAGACCATCGTAAAAGCCGGCGAAAAGATCGGTACCGCGGTCTCCAAGAACGATCGGTAAAGTTCCCGTAACAGAAGCTAAAAGGCTTCGTCACAGACGATGACGAAGCCTTTTCTATTGATTTTTGTGTGTCTGGCGATCCAGAGGGGGCGCCCCTCAAGCTTTCTTCGGCGCGTAGAGCAGACGGAGGATCAGAGGAAGCAGCTGCTCCTCGTCGGCATAGAACTCGATATACCGTCCGTTCGACGTAGCCTCGCCCGGCATGGAGATAATCTCCTTGCAGGTGTAGTCGGAATAACGGCTGTAGAAACTGCTGAACACGGTGGAGGAGCAGTCGGTGACCATGTAGGGCATCAGGTCCTCATAGAGGTCGGAGCCCTGTCTGGCGCTCAGCCTTCCCTTCATGAACTTGTCCAGGAAAGCCCGGACGAATTCCTTCTGGCGTTCGATACGGTTCAGGTTGGTCCCTTCCCCGATGCTCTTTCTGGCGCGAACGAAGTTGATCGCGTGCTCCCCGTTCAGCGTGACCTCCCCCATCACGATGGTCGGATCCGTGTCAGAGAAGTCGTCCGTCACGTTGACCGTGACGCCGCCTACGGCGTCCGTCAAGATCCCGACGGCATCCATGTTGAACGAGACGTAGTAGTCGATGTCCATGTCGTACAGGAAACTGGAGACGGTCGCGACGGTGTTCTCGCAGCTGTCTTCCACGCCGGTGCCGAACGTATGGGCCAGCGCCAGCTGTTCATGCCGGGTACCCGCGGGACGCCCGTTGACGCCGAGCACCCGCACGTCGACCATGGTATCCCGGTTCAGTTCCAGGACGGAATAGGTCTCGGAGGCCTCGTCGATGATCAGGAGCGCGAGAAAGTCGCACTGGCTCCGGTTGTAGTACGAGTTGACCGGCTGCACTTCGCCGAAATCGTCGATCCCCAGCACCAGAACGGTCTGGACATCGGACCTCGGGAAATATTTCTGTCCCTCGTACTCGATCGCGCGCGTGGTCGTCACAGGGGTCTCCGTTTCGTCCGGCTCGGCGTTGTTGTTGCCGACCAGCTTGACGAGCACGAAAATGATCACGGCCACGACGGCCAGGATCCCGATCAGTTTGAGGATCGCTTCACGCTTCATAATAACATTTCTCCATATAACCGAAACGCGATTACAAACCCGGCCCCTTCGGGCTTCGACTCATAATCGCGTTTCATTGTCATAATTCTTTTGGGTCAGGGCAGACTCCAACAGGGAAACTGCCCCATCGGATACGGATCAGTCGTGCCGATCCGTATGGAACTTCCTTCTGGTGAGAGCGCGGGGAGAGTCAGCGATTATTTCTTCTGCTCGCCCTTGTCGTCTTTCTTCTTCTTCGACTTCGCGGCGAAGAATCCGATCAGACCGGCCGCCACGACGGCACCGGCGCCAATTCCGACATAAAGCGGAACGTTGGAGGAGCCTTCTTCTTCCTTCTCAGTTTCCTTCGGAGGCTCGGTCTCCTTCGTGGGCTCGGTCTCTTCGGGCTTGGTCTCTTCGGGCTCGGTCTCCTCGGGCTCGGTCTCTTCGGGCTCGGTCTCCTCGGGCTCGATCTCTTCGGCTTCCTTCGCTTCCGTCACGACGATCGCGAACACGCCGTCAGTGGGAGAGGTGATGGTCAGCACACCGTCTTCATAGGTCGCCTCGACCACTTCCCATTCGCCATTTTCGTTGAGGACCATGACGCTGATCTCGCCATCAGTGTTGAGTTCGTAGGGAACGCTGATGGTGAGCTTGCCGTCTTCCTCGTTCGTCAGAGCCGCCTTCGCAGCGTCATCAAGCGCAACGTGGATCACGTCGGCAATCACGGGATCTTCGTGAGTCTCCGGATCGATGCCGGTGTCTTCGAAGAAGTCTTTGCAGATATCTTCGATGTTATCGACATCCTTGATCTCCTCGAACGCCTCGGTCAGTTCCGCGGGAGCGTCCTCGTCGTTCAAGGTGCTCACGGCAGCGTTACCGGCGGCGATAGGCTCGCCGTCTTCACCGATGATCTCAACAGGAAGGATAACGCCAGTCTGTTCCGGTTCGACCGGCTCAACAGGACCCACAGGGCCGACATCCGGCTGCCAGGGGTTCACGGGAGTCACGGGACCCTGGTTCTCCGGGCTGTCCTCAGCGGCTACTATGACCGCCAGCGTGAAAACGAACACGACGGACAGAACGATTGCAAAAAGCTTTTTCATAATGCATCTCCTCTGCAGATTTAGTACTTATTTATTGCTTCGGTTCGACAGGCTGTGTTTCCTGTGTTTCGCTGTCTGTCTTCGCCGTTTGCTTGGCTGAAGTTGTGCTGGCGGAAGAACTGGACCGGTAGTACTTCCCGTACTTCTTGTATTTTCCGTACTTGCCGTACTTCCCGTATTTGTAGTTCTTCGTGGTCAGGTATTTGCCTCCGTCGGAGGCGACTCCGTTGAAGACGAATCCGATCATGTGCGCGTCCACCGCTTCGAACTGGCCGAGCGACTCTGTCAGGAGAGGCTTGGTGCAGACGGCGTAGCGGACGACCATCACCATCCCGTCCACGATCTTCGAGACGATCATGGCGTCGGACACTTCCGAGATCGGCGGCAGGTCGATGATGATGTATTCGTACCGCTGTCTCAGAATGTCCAGAACAGACTGCATCTTCTGCGATCCGAGAAGTTCGCTGGGATTCGGAGGAATGTCGCCCGCGGACATGAAGGCGAAGGAATCGCCGTCCGGTTCATCCGTCCGGTAGGGGATCATCATGATCGGCTTTTCCTGGGTATTGGTGCCGGTCAGGACGTTGGAAAGGCCGTTCTCCCGTTCGATGCCCAGATATTTGTTCAGGCTGGGCAGGCGAAGGTCGCCGTCGATCAGGAGGATCTTCTTCTTGCTGAGCGCGAACGAGTAGGCCAGGTTCAGCGCCGTCATGGATTTACCCTCACCCGGGATGGAACTCGTCACGCCGATGACGTGGCAGGGTTTGTCATCCACGAAGGAGAACTGGATCTTGGTTCTGAGGTACTTGTAGGCTTCCGCGCCGCCGAAACTGAGCTTCGGTCCGATCAGGCCGCCCGGTTTCGCGTCCTTCGCGTTCTTTCCATAACCGTAGGACCCGCGCGCGTATTTTGAATAACTCTTCTTGTAGTAACCGCTCTTGTAGTACTTCCGTTTGCTCTCCTCGTTCAAGACGGGGATCGTTGCCAAAACCGGCAGTTTGCTCATGGAAGTCAGCGTTTCCTCGTCCGTGATTCGGTTGTCCGCCAGCGTCATGATCACGATCACGATGCAGATCAGGACGAAACCGAGCAGACCGCCGATCGCCATGTTGCGCACATAACTCGGCGAGAAAGGAGCGGTCGGGACGATCGCATGCTCCGCGATCTTGACCGACGTGCCTTCGATGATGGAGGAGATGCGCTTCGGCAGCACCTCCGCGACCGCGCTCGCAATCGCTGCGGAATCCTCCGGACTCGGGCTTGTCACCTCCACCCGGAAGAAGCCTGTGGAGTTGATGGAGGAGGCGGTGATCATGTTGCCAAGCTGACTGACGGAGTACTTCACGCCGGCGTAGTCTGCCACGGCACTCAGCGTCTCCCGCGTCGTCAGAACAATCTTGTAGCCTTCCACCAGTTTCGCGTCCGTGTTCATCTGCGTCAGGCTGATGGAGGAGATATCCAGCGAGTTGCTGTTGACGTAGCACACGGTCGAAGCCTTGTACAGCGGAGTGACGAAATACTTCGTATAGCAGAAAGCGCCGATCACAAATACGACCGTCACCAGAGCGATCAGCCAAAGGCGTCGCCACAGTTCCTTGATCAATGCCAGAAGGTCGATTTCAAACTCGTCGCTTTTCTTCGTTTGGATGTTCTGTGTCATAGCGATCCTTACGTAAAAAGCAATATGAAGCCATGCTATATACTAGTAACTGCATTATAGCACAGTCGGTTTTTCATGTCAATCATTTTTTCTAAATTAATCACTTTAAATAAAATTAAAAAAAGTCAAATCCGACAGAAGATTTTTGTCGGATTTGTCAATTATTACGTTTATTATGTACCGGTATTATATACCGGCACGGTATATCGGTGAAGCATCCGGGCGTACCACGGTGCATGTTCCGTCAGGCCCGGACCCCGTCCGCGCTGTCGCAGAAGCAGACGGAAAAGCGTCCGGCGAGCTCCGGAAATGCGGCGGAATACCGCGTCCGCACCTGTCTCTCAACTTCCTCTTCCGCATCCGGATCCACCAGCGCCATGCAGCATCCCTTAAAACCAGCGCCGGAGAAGCGTCCGCCATAGATCCCGTCCGTTTCCGTCATAATCCCGTACAGCCGGATCAGCTCGGGCGACCCGGTCTCCCAAAGCTCGATGGAAGAACGGCCGCTCTCGAACACCAGCCGGCCGAACTCGCGGAGATCGCCCCTTTTCCAGGCTTCGACCCCGGCCTCGACCCGTCCAGTCTCCGCGTACCAGTGCTCCGCGCGGCGGCGCCAGGTATCGGGTAGGCGGTCCCGGTAGGCCTCGAACACCTCGACGGGCACCTGCCGGAGAAAGGTCTCGTCGAACCGCCGGGCAGGAAGCCCGGCGTACGCCTGGAGCGCATAGGCAGCTGAACGGCATTCGTCCACCCGCGTCCCGTATCCGGAGCCGACCAGCGATCGCTCCACGCCCGAAAACAGGATGGCGATCCGGTACGGCTTCATTCCGGCCGGGGTGGGGATCCGCTCGAACGTGTCGTCGAGCATGTCCATGTACAGAAGATGATCCTTCCTGCAGTAGACTTCGCAGGACTGGTCCAGTTTGCCGCAGGCCACGCCGACATAGCGGTTCTCCGCCTCCTGCGCGGCGAGTATCAGTTCGCGTTCCGTGAGGGAAACGCCGTTCAGACGGCAGAGCGCGGTCATAAAAGAGATGATTAGGGCGGCGGAAGACGACAGCCCTCCGATGGGGAGGGACCCGTCGACGACCGCTTCGATCCCGACAGAAAGAGGCACGCGCCGCTCCAGGGACAGCACGGCTCCGCGCAGGTAGTCCGCCCAGTCGTTCTGTTTCGGGGGAACGTCGCTCAGCATGAACGACACCCGCTTTTCGAACTGCAGAGAAGCGACGGAAACGGTCCCGTCCTCCCTGCCCCGGTACGCGCACGCGATCCCGCGGTCGAGCGCCAGTCCCGTGATTATCCCGAGCTGATGGTCGCAGTGCGCACCGAGCGGGCATACACGGTAGGGCGTGAAGGCGGTGCCCTCCGGCTCGCGCCCGTACAGTTTCTCGAATGCTTCGGTATATGTCACATCGTTCCTCCCTGTCCTTTCGTCAGATGAAAGGCGTCGTTCCGTCCTCCAGATACAGTTCACCGCGCGTCACCTCATGCCAGCTCGCGCTGCCGCAGATGGGGAAGCGCTCTTCCACCGTCTCCGCGATGTATTCCGGGTTCAGATAGTTCGCCTGATCGGCGGACGTCACGGAGCGGATGGTCAGCGTCTTCCCGTCGGCCTCCGCCGTCAGCGCACGGATCAGCGACGAGATGTCGCACGGCTTCTCGCCGCTTTTCGAACGCTTCATGATCGTCACCGGATGGCGGAACATCTCCTCCACCGCGGACGCGGTCGCACCGTCTGCCGTCACGTTGGACCAGCGGATGGAATTGTCGGCCCATTTCACGTCTGTCAGTTTGTTCTTCTGTTCATATACTTCCGTTACCTCGATGCCGTTCGGCATCACGGCGGACAGCCGGGCCGTAATCTCAGCGTTGGAGACGGCTGTCATCAACCTCAGGTCAAGCACTTCCCGCTCGCCCCCGCATCCCACGGACAGAGGCGGACCGAAGACCAGTTTTGGCTTCGGATTGAATCCCTCCGTGTAATAGACGGGCAGGCCGGATCTCACGACGGCCCGCATGACCGTCCTGGCCAGATCCAGATGGGAGACGTACAGCATGGCGCCGGTCTTTCTGAAGCGGACCCGGATTTGTCGGGCTGGTTTGGCGGCGTTCTTCTGTTCCGGCGCGGCCGCCTCGACGGCGCGGTCAGACGTAATCCTGCCGGCGCTGTCGGCGCTGTCCGGATGCCCCGGGCACCAGCGGCAGAACGCCTTGTCCACCAGGCGGTTCGCGCCGCAGCCGGAGCACTTGTCACGGCAGGCGGGCGTCGCAGACGCTTCCTGCGCCTTATGGCGTTCGGAGAGCAGGAACTCCTTTGTCACGCCGCAGGAAATCATATCCCACGGGAGGATCTCGTCGTCAGCCATGGTGCGGTTCGCGTAGAAGGCCGGATCCAGTCCCACAGTCGCGAAAATGTCCATCCAGTTGTCGTAGTCAAAATGGTCCTCCCACGCGTCGAAACGCACATGGCGGCGGACCGCTTCCTCCAGGGCGGCGGCCAGGCGCCGGTCGCCCTTCGCGAAGATCGCCTCGAGCCGCGAGACCTTCGCGTCGTGATAGTTGTACCTCACCTTCCGGTCGGTGATCTTTGACGAGAGGAACGCCTGTTTTTCCGTCAGCTCCTCGAGCGTGTTCTGTCTTTCCCACTGAAACGGCGTATGCGGCTTCGGAATGAAGCAGGCGACGGATAGCGTTACCTGTGGCTGTCTCGCCTTGTTCCGCCCGGGCGTCTGGTAGTATTCATCCACCACATGGCTGGCGAGCGCCGCGATCCCCTCGATGTCCTCGTAGGTCTCGCCCGGCAGGCCGTCCATGAAGTAGAGCTTGATCTGGTTTTTTCCGGCCTCATACGCGACCCGGCAGGCGCGGAGAATCTCCTCCTCTGTGATGTTCTTGTTGATCACGTCCCGCATGCGGGGCGTTCCCGCTTCGGGCGCGAACGTCAGCGTGCTGGTCCGAACTGTGGAGATCTTCTCCATCAGTTCCTTCGTGAAGCTGTCCGCCCGCATGGACGGAAGCGACAGATTGATCATCTTCTCGTTCGTCCAGTCGAGGAGACGGTCCGTCAGTTCGCTGATCTTGGTATAGTCGCTGATGGACAGGGACGACAAGGATATCTCGTCGTATCCGCTGTTCTCCACCATGGTCCTCGCGCACCGGTCCAGCATCTCGGGCGAACGCTCTCGCACCGGGCGGGTCACCATACCGGCCTGACAGAACCGGCATCCCCGGATGCAGCCTCTGAAGACCTCCAGCGTCACCCGGTCATGGACCGTCTCGATGTTCGGGAGCACCGGATCGAGCGGGACGCAGCAGTGGTCCAAATCCTCCACGATACGCTTCGTTACCACCGCCGGCACCGCCGGAGCGGTCGTTTCGATCGAGGCGATCGTCCCATCGTCGTGATAGGAGACCTCGTAGAACATGGGAACGTAGAAGCCCTTCAGCTCCGTCGCAGCCCGGTACAGAAAGCCGTTTCTCGTGTAACTGCCGTCCTCCTTCATGTCTCTCAGGAGACGGGCGAGTTCCGGAAGCGCCTCCTCGCCTTCTCCGATGGAAAAGATGTCGACGAAAGCGGATACGGGTTCGGGATTGTAGGAACAGGGGCCGCCGGCCAGTATGATCGGATCGCCGTCGCCCCGCTCTTCCCGACGGAGCGGGATCCCCGCGAGGCGGATCATGTTCAGCATGGTAGAGTAGCACAACTCGTACTGCATGGTGAACGCCACGATGTCGAACGTTCCGACGGCGTCTCCGCTCTCATGGGTAAAGAGCGGGATCCCCCGCTCGATCATCTTTTCCTCCATGTCCACCCAGGGGGCGTAGACGCGTTCGCACCAGCACCGTTCCACGCTGTTGAAACAGTCACAGAGGATCCTCATTCCCAGATTGGACATCCCGATCTCGTAGGTGTCCGGGAAGCAGAACGCCACGCGGACCGTCACCTCTTCGGGATCCTTGTACACGCTGTTGGTCTCCCCGCCGGTGTACCGTCCGGGTTTCTGGACTTGGGTCAGGAAACTCCGAATATCCTCTCTCATGCCTCAAAGCCTTTCCTCGTTGAAAAACGGAAGAAGCCTTTTTCTCTTCTCCCGTTTCTCCTGAATTCAATGGATCGTGAAGCGGCGCGTCAGCGCACGAAAACTCTTGCGGAAATATAGGCCGGCACCAGCCAAACGAGCTGGTACAGCGCGACGAACAGTGAATGCTGCTTGCCGAGCGACCCGGTTAGGAACAGCAGGACCAGGACGGCTGTGCCAATCAGAAGCGACAGCACGCTCAGCGCGACGTTGGTCTTCTTCGTGTGGAGAACGCTGTTGCAGTACGGGATCACCTGAAGCAGGGACTTCGGCGAGCTGACCGTCACAAGACCGCTGTCCACCTTTTCTTCATATTCGGTGACGTCTGCTGTGTTGGCGTAGCGGACCACGCGCAGAGGTACCTTCTTCATGTTCAGCTTGCGGGCGATCATCTTCTCGCTGATGTTGGGGTCGAAGGTCCGGACGCAGCCGTACAGACCGCTCCCCGCGAACTGCTTCAAGATGACGTCCATGTCGGCGTCCATCACATACTGGATGTACATCTTCGCTACGAGCTTGTCTTCCCGGAAGATATACATGATCTCCAGTTCCTCGGGGAAATACTCGTCGTTGGCCGCCTCTTCCTCGTTGATCTCGAAACCGTGGCCCCGGAGGACTTCGCGGCTGCCAAAGGTGATGTTCACATTGTCCACCTGCGTGGAAAGGAATCCTTCAGCCGCCTCGAACACCTTCACCCGGCTGGAACGTTCCACGTTCTGCGTCGCGAGTTCAAACACGTCCTGAAGCGGACCGCCCACGTAGGAGAAGACGGACGCGCAGTAATAGAAGACGCGGTCGATCCGGGCGTTGTTGCAGATATGGATGTTCTGGACCTTCACAGAATAAGACGGGAACACATTCTTGTCGTTGAAACTGATCACGGAGGCGTTGGAATACTCTTCGAGCGACGCCTCCCCGACGATGGCCGCGTCAAACTGGCGGGCTGCCACGTTCGCGCGGAAGAAGGGATAGGCGTAAGAGAGGAAAAGAGACAGCGGCGCCATGATCAGGACGGATTCATAGAAGACCTGCCACGCGTACGCGCCGCTCGAGGTCTTCAGATAGGCGAAGACCGTGAAGAGCGCGGAAACGGCTACTGTGACGGACAGGACCACGATCATGAACGATCCGGTCACGGAATCCGGCTTCTGCTGCCGCCGGAAGAATCCCTGGACGAAGTCGGTCTTTTCCACCCGAACCACGTCGCAGAGCTCCTCCGCGTCGGCAAATGCCTTGAGTTCGCTTTCGGCCTCGTCGTCGGTCAGTCGCCGCATGATGTGCTTCGTCCGCTTGTTGGAGACGATCTCGAAATTCATCATTTCCCGGCGGTTGTTGAAGAGCGCGTAGATCAGCGTCAAGCAGGCGCACAGCGCCGTCACGAGGTTGACCGCGATCGGTTCGCTGGAAGCGGTGGCAAGTCTGGACATGGCGGCGGAATACAGGATCCCGCACAGGGTGAGAAGAACGGTGAGCGTCTCAGGCCGCAGATTGCCGCGGAAAAGACTCTTCAGTCCGTTGTAGATCTGCTCGAGCGCGCAGAGGCAGGCGAAGAGCATCAACTGCAGGCTCACCATCACGTAGACCGTCGGGTAGACGGCCGGATCCAGCACGCCGGCGAACTGCTTTTCCGTACCGGTGAAGATCTTTGTCAGAAAACCGATATTCTCAAAAATGAGCAGGAGGATCGTGAAGAGCGCGCACAGGCCGAGCCTGATCCACAGACTGCGCTGCTTGCTCTGGAATTCCTTGCGGATCCCCGGGATCTGTGACCGGTCCACGAATTCCGGCCGGTCCGCCTTGTATGCTTTCTTGCGCGATTCCTGACGCGCCTGAAGCTTGTCGCCCAGCTCCTTGGCCTGTTTGCCGTGTTCCGCGTCGTCCTGATCCATTCCGAAAGCCACCATCAGATTGATGTCGGTCGGATCGATGTCGGGCGCTTCGTATACCTGCGGCGGCAGTTCCTTCTCCTCCTCGTCCGGACCGGACGGTTCGGCCAGTTCGATCGGGGCGGCGGCTTCTTCAGCGGCTGCTTCCCCGGCGGCAGGCGTTTCGGCCGCGGGCTCCTCGATGCTGAGGAAACCGGGTTCCGCGGCGTCGGATCCGGACGTCTCGTCCGGAAGATCGGCCCAGTCTGTCTCGTCGGACTCCGTCAGTCCCAGATCGGCGAACAGGTCGTCAGCCTTGTCGACCGTCTCGGCCGCGCGGAGCGGCTGCGCCGGTACGGTCTCCCGGGTCAGATCCGGCTGGCCGGCCGCCACGGGTTCTTCGAGATCCGCCGTTTCGTCCTCTTCCTCGTCGGCTTCGTCGTCGGCGGCGAAGAACCAACTGAAGAACCGTTTGACGGCGCCGGGCTTTTTCTCCGGCTTCTCTTCCGTCCCGGTCCGGCCAGCTTTCGCGGGCTTCGACTCTTCCAGGAGTTCCTCGTCGTAGAGGTCGAACAGCGTTTCGGGCTTGGTTTCGGTTTCGGTCTGTCCGGCGCGTCTGGCATCGGCCACGGAAAAGACGAGCGGTTCCGCCGCCAACTCCGGCTTCGCTTCGGAAGGCAGGGAGAAGGCAGAGTCGAGCGCATCGAGGAGTTTCTCATCCTCCGCACTGACGTCGTCCATCCTGTGGCTCTCGTCCTTCTTGACGGGCTCGTTTATTTGGATGGACTCGTCCGGCATAACAGGTTCGTCCATTCTGGCAGGCGGAGGCGGCATGTCCAGCGGTTCCTCCGGCAGGAGATCGAACTCATCCTCTTCCTCGTTCGGCGTGTCCTCCGGCATATAACGGCGAAGCAGCTCGTTGATATCGAGTTCGCTGTCGGAGTTCTCCACCGTCGTATCGATGGCGTCGTCCAGCCGGGGCGCCGGCTCGGCCTTTCTGGCCTCCTCGCTGCCCTGGCGGATCCGGTTCAGCTTCCCTTTCAGGTCGCCGGCCGTCACTCCGTTGCCGTTTGACTGCAGATCCTTCATAGTGAGTACATTGACGTCGGTCTCCCGCCGTCCTTCCTTTCGTCAGGCTATATCGTTCGGTGTTGTCATCGTTTGTTATATGCGCGGCCGTCAGCCGTTTCTCTGCATCCGCGCCGCATGGCACAGGAGCACGGATGCGGCCGTGGAAACATTCAGCGAATTCAGTTGTCCGTACAGCGGGATCGACACGGTGAAGTCGCACCGTTCCCGGGCCAGGCGGGAGACGCCTTTGTCCTCGCCTCCCAGCACGATGGCGCACGGAACGTTCCAGTCCGCGTCGTAGAAATCGGTCCCGTCCGCCTCCGCAGCAAAGGTCCAGATCCCGTTCTCCTTGAGTTTCTCCACGGTCTCCGCGATGTTGCTGACCCTCGCGACCGCCATATGCTGGAGCGCTCCGGCCGACGCCCTGGATACGGCGGGCGTCAGGCCGCAGGCACGGCGGTTCGGGATGATGACGCCGTGCGCGCCGGCACATTCCGCGCAGCGGATGACCGCGCCAAGGTTGTGGGGATCCTCGATCCCGTCGCAGACCACGACGAGCGGTTTCTCTCCCCTTTCCTCGGCCAGCGCAAGGATCTCCTCCACGGTGCTGTACGCCTTTGCGGCCGTCATGGCGATCACACCCTGATGGCGTTCGCCCTTCGCGAGCCGGTCCAGCGCCTCCCGGGTGGCGTCCACCACCGGGATGCCGGCCTTCTTCGCTTCCGCGACGATCACGGAGATCGAGCCCTCACGGCCCGCCACGAGGATCTTGTCCACTGGCTGGCCGGAACGTATCAGTTCCCCCACGGCGTTGCGCCCGGGGACCAGTCCTTCCGGCAGCGTTTCCGTTTTCCGCCCCGGGTTGCGGGGCGGATCCTTCAACCCGGACGTCCCCGCACGGGATCCCGTGACAGGACGGCCGGACCGTTTCTCGTCCATCTCTTTCCCTTCAGTCCGCAGATTCGCAAACTTTCACATAGTAATATTCAGTATTATTATATCACGTTCGAACCGCTTTGTACAGTTTTTTTCGAGAATTCTTCTCAAAAAAGCGGATTTCGCGCTAAGAAGAACAGAGGACGCCGGAACGCAAAAAGAGACCCGTCGAAACGGATCTCTCGTGCCCGAGCTTATGGATTGCCCGAAATCAGACAACGGTGGTAAACTCAACGCCGGGTCGATCAGCCCTGCTTTCTCTGCGCGAAACACTCGCTGCAGTACACAGGTCTGTCGCTTGTGGGCTGGAACGGAATCTTGCAGGGCTTGCCGCAGTCGGCGCAGACGGCGTCGAACATTTCGCGGGGTTCACGGCCTGCGTTCTTCCTCTTGTCACGGCACGCTTTGCATCTCTGGGGCTCGTTCTGGAAGCCCTTTTCAGCATAGAATTCCTGCTCGCCGGCAGTGAACACGAATTCCTGGCCGCATTCCTTGCACACAATGGTCTTGTCCTCGTACATGTTTTTTTCCTCGCTTTGATAAGATTGTTGAAGAATTTCTGCCCTCGGCGGACTCTCACCGTCACCTTTGAAAAACAACGCTCTTTAAGTTAAGCTATTCGGGCGTATCTATTTCATCCCCCGAAGGGGAAAAAATACGAAATCACGGCTTCAGAAGTCCTCGTATCTTAACCTTCATGCGGTAAAGGGCGTTGCTGACAGACCGTTCTTCTCTGCCAACTATCTCGGCGATCTCCCGAGTGGACTTGCCTGACACATACTCGTCAAAGACCTTCGACTCAAAGGGCGACAGGACCTGGCGACATCTGATTCTCAATTCGGCGGCGTCTTCCGCTCTGACCAGGGCCGCCATGGGCTCCGGCGAACGAACGCCTGCCATCATCAATTCCCGTTCGGCGCGCTTCGTGCGTTTTCGCTTCCCGCTCCGGGCCTTCCGGAGAAGGGAGATCAGCGCGTTGTTGATGCATATCTTAGCGTACAGGCCGAAACTGACCTGTCTGCCTTCCCCGTCCGGCCGGTATGTGAGGGCCGCCCGGTACAGCGCCATTCTGGCGTTCTGCAGGAGATCCTCGTACCCGACGGTACTGTCTTCTCCCGCGAAAGAGGGAGCGAATCGGCGGGCAGCGCTCTCCGTCAGGTTTCCGTATCGCGCCGCCAGCTCGTCGAACGCGCCGGCGTCCCGGCCGACCGCCTCGAGCAGCCCGATGAGATCCTGTTCCAATGACACTACCCCAGATTAGACATTATGACATCTTGAGACATTATATCACAAACTTTAACATTGTCAAGCGTTTTCCCGAAATTTCTTCATTTAAGACAGAAAAGAAAGGGCCGAATTGTGCATTCTGCGAAGAAATAGCATGCAATCCGGCTCTTTTTCATCCTTATTCGGCAAAAAAGCGAATAATTATTTATTATTTATCAAAGAGATAATTCACATTTCCGGTGATCAACGCGATCATGCCGCGGTACACCACGTCCGGCTTGTCCTCGAAGTTCATCCGCATCCTGGTGGCCTGGAGGAAGGAGTCCGCCCGAATGGTCAGATCAAACGCCTCCCCCTCGTTGTCCCGGATGGAACAGTGGAATAGGTACTGACCTCCGCCGAGCTGCTCGATACTGTGGTTCCAGACCGCGCCCCGTTTCTCCAGAGACAGATGCCGCATGGCGCTGATATAGCTCTTCTCCCTCACGGCCGCCAAAAGAAGGTCGTCCGCCAGTCCCCGGGCAATCATCCGTCCGGTCTCCGAGACGGAGAAGGTGTCCTGCACCGGCGTCTCAGTCTCCTCCGCGGGCTCGCCGGCCTCGCTCTCGTCCGTGCGGGCAGCAGGCTCGTTCTTTTCCTTCTCGGTGTCGCTGTCCGGATGTAGCCGCGTGATATGGCCCTGCTCCAGGAGCTCGTGGAAGCAGGTAACGAAGTCGAAGTAGTCCACGAATCCGTCCCGGATCACGATGGTGGCCAGGTCGTTGTAATCCAGCGGGTAGCCGACCTTTTCGAGAAGGTACAGGATGAACACCTTTACCTGTTCTGGTGAATGGAATGTCTCAGGCATAAGCCGATACCTCGTTCGTTTAAATTCGTCTGAGGAACAGAAAAACGGGCCAGACGGCGCCAGCCCGTTTCATCGCTTCAGCTGGTCCGGGGATCAGGTGCCCGGCTCCACCAACTCGGCCGTTTCTTCCTCAGTATCCGTCCTGGCCTTATATTCCATATAATTCTTCAGACGAACGTCACGGAAGTCGCGGATACCGTAGTAGGTAGTCTCGATACCGGACAGTACTTTCTGGCTGAGATAGGCGTCCTGCAGGAAGACCAGGGGGATCACCGGCATGTCCTCAAGCAGTTTGGCCTCTGCCTGGTGCAGGATGGCGGCTCTCGCTGCGCCGTCCTTCTCCGCATAGGCGGATTCAATCAGCGCATCATACGCGCTGTCCGCGTAGCCGGAGATGTGGCCGTAGAGATCGTAGTTTTCGGAATACATGTCCACACCGTTGCCGGAGAAGGAAACGGCGAACTGGGAAAGGGCGCCGAAGGCGTCGGGAGACAGCATGTTCATGTCGATGCCGATGACGTCGAAGTCCCCTTCGTCGTACAGCTTCTGGAAGTCATCCGTGTAGATGACCGCGTCGGTCGGGAGCGGAGAGGAGGAGACCGCCTTCACGTTCACCGTGAAACCGAGGTCGTTCCAGACACCCGCCACATAGTCGGCTATGGCGCGATCTACCTCGTTGTCCCGGATCGTCAGGGTGAAACTTCCACCCCGCACGCCGGCCGAGGAAAGCAGGCTCTTCGCCGCCGCCGTGTCGGCGGTCGTGGCGATCAGATCGCCGCCCGTCTCGCGGAACGACGTGCCACGCTTCGAGTCAAACACCTTGTACGGGATGTAGCCAGTCGCCGGTCTCGCGTAGGTGATGAGGGACACGATCTTCTCGCGGTCGATGGCCAGGGACAGGGCCCGGCGGACCTCCGCTTTCTCAAAGAGCGGGTTGTTCGTGTTGAACACGTAGGTGTGGGTGGTCATCAGATCCGTCAGCGTGACAGAATCCGCGTATTCGGCTCTCTTATCGAGCGGCAGTTCGCCGTCGTAGAAGATGTTCCCTTCCTCGAAAGCGGCCAGCTGCGCGTCCGCGTCACCAGTTTTGTAGGTCGTGAGGAGACGGTACGGAATCACGTATTTGTCCGGGGCCTCCTTCTTCTCGGTATCCAGATAGTAGTAGGAGGAACGCTCCAGGCGGAAGACCTTTCCGTGGTCCATCTCCTTCGGGCAGAACGGACCGTTCGTCACGATGTAAGTGGTTTTTGAAGCCCAGCTGTCGCGGTAGTGCGTGATCACGTCCTCGCGGAGAGGCGTGAGCGCGATGGAGGAGCAGTTCTCGAAGAACCGGTCTAGGTCGATCTTCCCTTCGAATTTGATTTCGAAGGTGTAGGTGTCCACTGCCGCGACGCCGAGGTCGTCGATAGAGGCGTCACCCAGTTTGATGTCACGGGCGTTCTTGATGTCGAATAGGAGCGAAGCCGCCTCGCAGGGATTCTCGGGATCGAGGATCCTCTTCCAGGAATACACGTAGTCGGCCGCCTGCACCGTTCTGCCGTCGCTCCATTTGGTGCTGTTTAGATAGACGAGAATGGAGAATTCCTCCTCCGTATCCTTCTGGATCTCGTACTTCTTCATGCCGGCGTTCTGCCATCTTCCCTTTTCATCCAGCCGGGTCAGCGGTTCGTAGATTAGATTGAGGATCTTCAGCGACGCGTCGTCCGTCATACTGTCCTGGGGATCGAAGCTGACGACTTCGGTGGTAAGGTACATATCGATAATAGCACCCTTGTCGTAGTCGCCGTTCTCGTCCTTGACGAGCGTCGTGCAGCCGACCACGACGGATGCGGTGATGATCAAGGCAAGAAACAGGGTGAGCGCCTTTTTCATGATGCAGCAGTTCCTCCTCGGGTATGGTTGAATAGGGACACTATCGCAGGGTAGCATAATATCCTTGACATTATAACACGGTTCCGGGAGAGAATCAACCTGTTCCCGTTCTTTTTTCACGAGATTCGTCCAGATGCACAATTACAAATACCATTTTTGTGCACTTTCTCCGCGCCTTCCAGCGGGGTTAGGCCGGCTCCGGAAGAAGGAAAAACCGCCCCGCAGTTCGTGCGGGGCAGGTCGTGCGAATCAGAGCGGATCTACAGTCCCATCAGGACGGCCGCTTCCGCCATGGACGGCAGAAGAAGGTCTGGTCTTCTCTCTTCCGTTGCGTTTGCAACGTCGTCGTAGGTCGTTTCTCCGGTCAGAACGAGTACGGCAGTGATCCCGTTATTCCGCCCGGCCGCGATGTCGGTATAAAGCCGGTCGCCGAACAGGACCGTCTCCTCCGGGGAGACGCCGGTGATCTCTCGGATCATCTCGACCGCCGCCCGACAGGGTTTCCCGAAATAAACCGGTTCGGCGCCGGTGGAGGCCGCCACCGCCGCGACGATGGCGCCGCTGTCCGGGATGAAGCCCGTTTCCGTCGGGCAGTTCAGATCCGGATGGGTGGACAGAAACTCCGCACCGGCCCGGATGAAATCGCAGGCGGCGACCAGTTTGTCGTACCGAAGCGTGGTATCAAAGCTGGTCACGACGATGTCGGCGGACCGTCCGTCGGGGACGCCGTTTTCGTCGCAGACGAGATCCACTCCGGCTGACCGGAACTGCCGGCAGAGCGCCGGAGTCCCCAGGAGATAGACCCGTTTTCCGGGACGGTGGCGGAGAAGAAACGCCACGGTCACGTCGCCGGACGTGACGATCTCTTCCGCGTCCGCCTCGAAACCGAGCCGGTTCAGTTTTTCCAGATATTCTGCGGGGTCTCTCGACGCGTTGTTGGTGAAGAAGAGCACGCGCCGCCTGCTCTCCCGTAGACGACGTATGAACCGGACGGCGGCGGGAAACGGGATTGAGCCCCGGTAGATGGTGCCGTCCATATCGAAGACGAACAGCCGCTTTCCGCGGAGCAGCCCGGCGGACGCGGCATCCCGTTCCGTCAGCACGGGGTTTTCTCCTTCTCGGCGGACACACAGCCGGACAACGCCGCGCCGATGACCGTCCCGAAAGCGGAATCGGCCGGGATCACGAAGTTCATCCCGAACATCCGGTTCAGCTTTTCGAACACGATCGGAGCCTGCTCCACGTTGGACAGGTTCCCCGTCAGCACGACGTCCCGGATGCCGAAGTTCCGCGCGGCGAAGATCGACATCATGCCGATGGTCTCGTAGACCATATTGAACAGGCCGAGCGCGATATCCGCCTTCGTGGCCAGATCGCTCACGCTACCGAAATTCGACGCCGTCATGATATCCCCGAGTCCCGGGATGATGTCCGCCTTCGTGATGTCGCGGATCTTCAGATCCACCCGTCCGAGCGATCCGTCCCGCGCCAAGGCGGAGATATGATCCACGTTGTCCATTCCCAGGAGCTTCTTCGCGAGGCCGACCAGTGTACCGCCGCCAACCCCGGTGCCGCCGAGGTATTCCGGCTCCTTCCCCGCTTCGGCGTAGACCAGCGCCGTACCGGTCCCACAGCTGGCCACCACGGCTCGCTGAAGACCGGACAGGTAGAGCCCGCCCATACCGATGCAGCGGAATTCCGGAATCTTTTCGCACGGCAGCTCGTAGAGCGGCCGGGTCAGATAGGAGGATCCCGCTCCGGTGACCGTCACCTTTTCGATGTCCGTCAGGCGGAGATCGTTCTGATCGAGGAACCGCCCGAATGCGCCGTACAGCGACGTGATCGGGTCCGCCGCCCGGACGAAGATCGGCGCGACCAGCGCGTAGTCGCCCTCCGTCCTGTCAGAACGGTCGAATCCCACGATCTTCGTGGTGCTGCCGCCGATGTCGATCCCGACAATGATCTTTCTTTTCATGGCACGCTCCGTAACGCAGTCTTTGGAAAAAGTATATCATACTGCCGGCAGAAAATCAAGCCGGACAAAGACAGATCTTCGTCCGGCTCGCCGCCGTGATATAGGGTTCAGGCCAGGATCCGGAGCACCGACGCGACCTTCAGACCGGAGAGCGTCTCCTCCAGGAGGGACTTGGTGACCTCACCGGTCAGGACCTCCGCCGCGCCGTTTCCGGCACCGATCAGTTCGCCCCGGCCCGTGATCTCCTCCAGCCTCCGCGCCAGAGCGGCGCCGTCCGCCTCTGCGCGGACGTACCAGGCGAACTTCTTATCGTACAGGGAGCGGACCGCGCCTGGCTCGGCCTTCGTGAAGCGGGGTTTCATCTCGTGGCCCGCCGCGCCGGAAAGGACGGCAAACAGATCGGAGACCACCGCTCCGGCCGTCGGATACCGTCCCGCCCCTCTGCCGTAGTAGAGGATGTCTCCGGTCAGTGAGAACCGGACGGCGATCCCGTTGTAGACGCCGGTGATCCCGGAGAACGGATGGTCGTTCCGCACGATCATGGGGCAGACGAACGCCGTGGGGGCGCCCTCCGTCTCGGCGAGTGCCAGATAGCGGACCGATCCGCCCGCCTTGGCGGCGCCTGCCAGATCGGCCGGGGTGACCGATCTCAGTGTCTCCGTCGTGACGGCCTCCTCAGGCAGGAGTAGGTCGGTCGCCAGCGCCGTCAGGATGATGATCTTCCGCTGACCGTCCAAACCGTCCACATCCGCCGAGGGATCGCGTTCGGCGTAGCCAAGCGCCTGGGCCTCCGCCAGAGCCGCCGGAAAGTCGATACCCTCCTCCCCCATCCGGGTGAGGATGTAGTTGGTGGTCCCGTTGACGATTCCGCCGACCGATCTGACCGTCTCTCCCGCGAGAGAGGTCAGGAAGGGACGGATCACCGGGATGCCGCCACCCACGGAAGCCTCGAACAGATAGTCGACGCCGTTTGTTTTCGCTGCCTCCAAAAGGACGTCGCCATATCTCGCCACAACCTCCTTGTTGGACGTGACGACCGACTTCCCCGCCTCCATGCACCGGAGGGAATATTCCAGCGCCGGGTGGGACCCGCCCATCGTCTCGCATACCGCCTCCACCTCGGGGTCGGCCAGGATCGGGTCCAGCGAATGGACCACCCGGTCGGCGTAGGGCGAGCCGGGGAAGTCCCGGAGGTCGAGGATGTATCTGACCTCGATCCCGTCGCCCAGGAGAGAACGGATCTTCCCGCTGTTCTCACGGAGCACTTCCGTGATCCCGCCGCCGACGATACCGTATCCGATGATCGCTATATACTTCATAAGCGCCTCTTTGACCGCTTTCCGGCCGCCCGAAGGGCGTACGGGTCGATCTTATCCGAATTGATTTTTAATGATAACACGGAAACGTCCGGGGTGTCAAGTCCCCTCATCCGTCCTCTTCTCCGGCGGTGCGATGCCGGCGGAGATCAGTTCGCGGACCCGGTCTTCCCGACCGCGGAGATAGAGCCATCCGAGGAGCGCCTCAAGTCCCGTGGCGCGCCGGTATTCCGAGGGAGACGCGGTCTTCGGCACGCCGGTATGGCCAAGGTTCCTCCCCCGGCGGTACTGGGTCTCCTCTTCCTCCGTCAAAAGGGGCAGGATCCTCGTCACGACCCGGTTCTGCATATGCGCCGTCACGTATTCAAGCGCCGCGATGCTGGGGCGCTGCACGTTGTGCGACACCAGCATCTCGCGGATATACAGTTCGTACACGCAGTCTCCCAGATACGCCAGCTGTGCGACCGGGATCTGATCCGGTATCAGCTTCTCTTCCATGATGCGCTCCCTCCCCGTTTTCTGTTCCTCTATTCTACCATCCTCCCGGCGAAAATTCAAGTCTCTCGGTCGCCGGGGAAAAAGAATCTCCCGCCCGACTTCGGCCTGCGGAGTTGAATTCGGCCGGAAAATATGATATACTGTTCGGTAGAAAAAAACATCAGGCAAAGGAACGAGACATGACCTACGACGTATTGATCATCGGTGCCGGATGCGTCGGCGTAATGACGGCGCGTCTGCTCTCCACCAAGCGCTGCCGCGTCGCGGTGGCGGAAGCCGCCCGGGACGTCGCCACCGGCGCGACGGCCGCAAACTCCGCCATCGTCCACGCCGGATACGACGCGAAACCGGGCACGCTGAAAGCGTCCCTGAACGTCCGCGGCAACCGCCTCATGAAGGAACTGGCCGCACAGCTGGACGTTCCGCTCCAAAGCATCGGATCCCACGTGATCGGGTTCGGCGACGGAGATCTTCCAAAACTGAAGGAACTGTACGAAAGGGGCGTCGAAAACGGCGTCCGGGACCTGCGGATCATCGGCCGGGACGAACTGAACCGGATGGAGCCGAACATCTCCCCTGAGGCGACCCATTCTCTCTGGGCCCCCAGTGCCGCCATCACCTGTCCCTATGGCATCACGATTGCCGCCGCGGACAATGCGGCAACGAACGGCGTGGATTTCTATCTCAATTTCCGCGTGACCGGAGGTTCCTACGCGAACGGCGTTCATACCGTCACAAATGGATCCGAGACGATCTCGGCCCGCTACGTGATCAACTGCGCCGGGGTGCATTGCGTGGAACTGGCCGAAGCGCTCGGCGAGGTCGACTTTCCCGTCCACATCACGCCGAGGCGGGGCGAATACTTGATTCTGGACAAGGCGTGCGGCGGGATCGCCCGCTCCACGCTATTCGTCTGTCCCTCCGGCCGCGGCAAGGGCATCCTGGTCTCCCCGACCGTCCACGGGAATCTGATCGTTGGACCGAATGCCTACGCCATCGAGGACGGGGACGACACGGAGACGACTCAGGCCGGCATGGACGAGATCGTTGCCGGAGCCCGAAAGATCATTCCCTCCGTGGATCCCCGCATGACCATCACCTCCTTCGCCGGCGTCCGTCCCACCCCGGACGGATACGACTTCACGCTGGCGATCTCCGAAAAGATCCCCGGCCTGATCCACGCCGCCGGCGTTGAGTCCCCGGGATTCGCCGCGTCTCCGGCCGTCGCCGAGTATCTGATCGGCCTCCTCAGGGATGCGGGTCTCGATCCTGCGGACCGCGACGACTACATCCCGACCAGACGCTGGGATGGCAACCACCGATTGTTCAACCGGCTGACCGAAGAGGAGAAGGCCGGGAAAACACGCGAGAATCCCGCCTACGGCCGGATCATCTGCCGGTGCGAGACGGTGACCGAGGGGGACATCCTCGACGCCATGGAGGCGCCGATCCCCGCCCTGACCGTCGACATGATGAAGAAGCGCCTGCGGGCCGGCATGGGCCGGTGCCAGGGCGGCTTCTGTTCGCCCCGCGTCGTCTCCCTGATCGCCGAACACCTGAAGGAACCCCTGGACAGGGTGACCAAGAACGGCGGCGGATCCTGGCTCGTCACGGGCAGAAACGAGGGCTTCGGTCATGAATGATCTAAACGCGAAACTGATTATCATCGGCGGCGGACCGGCCGGCCTGTCCGCGGCCGTTTCCGCCTGCGAAGCGGGCCTCGCCCCGGAGAACATCCTGATTCTGGAACGGGATCACGAGCCCGGCGGCATCCTGAACCAGTGTATCCACGCCGGTTTCGGGCTCCACCGTTTCGGCGAGGAACTGACCGGTCCCGAATACAGCGGCCGTTACGTGAAGATGGTGCGCGATGCCGGAATCCGGATCCTCTGCGACTGCATGGTGCTGGAGCTGACCGACGACCGGCGCGTCACCTTCGTCTCCCCCGAATCCGGATATATCACGACGTCAGCCGAAGCCATCATCCTCGCCATGGGCTGCCGGGAACGCACCCGCGGCGCACTCAGGATCCCCGGCACGAGACCGGCAGGCGTCTTTACCGCCGGGTCCGCCCAACGGTTCGTCAACATCGAAGGCTACATGCCCGGCCGGCGGGTAGTCATCCTCGGCTCCGGCGACATCGGCCTCATCATGGCGCGCCGCATGACATTGGAAGGCGCGAAGGTGCTCGCCTGCTGCGAGATCATGCCCTACTCGGGCGGTCTCGCGCGGAACATCGTCCAATGCCTGGACGATTTCGGGATCCCGCTGAAGCTCTCCCACACCGTGATCCGGATCCACGGGAGAGAACGGGTGGAAGGCGTGACCATCGCTGCCGTGGACGAAGCCAACGGACGCCGTCCCATTCCCGGGACGGAGGAATACATTCCCTGCGACACGCTCCTGCTCTCCGTGGGACTGATCCCCGAGAACGAGCTGACGCGCGGCGCCGGGATCTCGCTGGATCCGAAGACCAGCGGCGCGGACGTGAACCAGTACCGCGAGACCTCCGCCGAAGGAATCTATGCCTGCGGCAACGTGCTCCACGTGCACGATCTGGTGGACTATGTTTCCGAAGAGGCAGCCATCGCCGGACGCTCGGCGGCAGCCCGCATCCTGAAGACGGCGGCTCCCGTCGTCCGCTCCGTCGCGATTCGGACGGGTTTCGGCATACGCTACACGGTGCCGGAACGGCTGGATCTGTCGGAGGGACCGGGTCCGGTCCGGCTCTTCTTCCGCGTGACGGACGTGTTCAAGAAAGTACAGTTCGTCGCGGAGAGCGAATCGGGCGTGATTCTGGCAAAGCGGTCCAAATCCGCCGCCGCGCCGGGCGAGATGGAATCCATTGAACTGAAGGCCGAAACGCTCGCCGACCTGATCAGGTCCAGCGACGGCCTTCTGACCCTTTCCCTGAAACAGACGGGAGGTGAACAAGCATGAGCACCCGCGAACTGACCTGCGTCGTCTGCCCGGCGGGGTGTCGCATCACCGTGACCCTGGACGACGGTGGATCCGTCACGGACGTGGCGGGCTTCACCTGCCCGAGAGGCAAGGCCTACGCGGTGAGCGAAGTGACCCACCCGGTCCGCACGCTGACCTCCTCCATCCCCGTCGAGACCGCCGACGGTCTCCGGATGCTCCCCGTCCGCACGGACCGGCCCATCCCCAGGGAATCCCTTTTCCGCGCCATGGAGATCGTCCGCGGAACGAAAGCCAAAGCGCCCGTTCTGTCCGGGGACATTCTGATCCGCGACTTTATCGAGCCGGGCACCAATCTCATCGCCTGCCGGGATTTCGAAGAATGAAAAAAACTCCCGGACGTCCGGGAGCATTAAAACGGAACCATGAAAAGGGGGACTGTCGTCTGACAGTCCCTCTTGTTTTTTCAGGGTCTCTTCGGACCGTTCTGGCCCTTGTTCATGTTGAGCATCTTCAGGATCTCGTCGAAGTCGGCATCGGAGATCCCGTTGTCTTCCAGAGGCTCTTCCTTTTCCTCGACGACCGGCGCCTTGTTTTCGACGGCGGCCTTCGTCACGTTCTTGTTGAGGTAGGTCTCGCGCACGCCGTTGACGATCCGCCCCGCGGCGACCGGGCGCAGACCGGAGCCGTCCTTCTTCGGGAAGCTCTTGTCCGCCTCCAGCTTGTTCTGGAAACCGGTTGCAATGATGGTCACCTTCATGGTGTCCTCGAGGGACTCGTCGAAGGCGGCGCCCCAGATCACGTTCGCGCCTTCGGCGGCTTCCGACGTGATGAAGGAGGAAGCGACGTCGATGTCTTCGAGCGGGATGTCGGGAGACGCGGTGATGCAGACGAGGATGCCCTTCGCGCCGGTGATGGTGGTCTCGAGAAGCGGACTGGAGATTGCGCTCTTCGCGGCTTCCATCGCCTTATCCTTGCCGGAGGCCTCGCCGATGCCCATGTGGGCGTAGCCGGCGTTCATCATGACGGCGGTCACGTCGGCGAAGTCCAGGTTGATGTACTGTTCGATATTGATCAGATCGGAGATGCTCTGGACACCGTGACGGAGCACGTCATCGGCCACCTGGAACGCGTTCATCATGGTGATGCGCTCTCCGACGTCCTTCAGACGCTCGTTGGGGATGATAATCAGGGAGTCTACGTAGTTCTTCAGGTTCTCGATCCCGATCTCGGCCTGATCCATTCTTCTCTTGCCTTCGAAGTTGAAGGGCTTGGTCACGATACCGACGGTCAGGATTCCCATGTCCTTGGCGATACGGGCCACCACGGGAGCGGCACCGGTACCGGTGCCGCCGCCCATGCCGGACGTGACGAAGACCATGTCGGCGCCTTCGAGGGCCGCCATGATCGCTTCTTCGCTCTCTTCCGCCGCCTTCGCGCCTACTTCGGGATTGGAGCCAGCGCCGTGTCCCTTGGTGATCTTCTCGCCGATCGGGATCTTCGTCGTAGCGTTGGACTTGGAAAGGGCCTGCATATCGGTGTTGATGGCGATGAACTCAACGCCCTTGATGCTGTTGGTCATCCGGTTGACGGCGTTGCTTCCGCCGCCGCCGACGCCGACCACTTTTATATTGACTCCGCTCTCGTAAGTATTGTCGTCAAGCTCGAAAATTGGCATGTGATGCCCTCCTGTTCCGGTCCGCCGCGTCTCCTGTTCCGGTCCGCGACAAACGCTGAATATACAATATGCTACACTATATAATACATGAACGGTGCGTTTTTTGCAAGAGTTTTTCGAAATTTTTCTGCAAAAAACCACATTTTTGTTTCAATTTTGTTACAAAATGATTGCTATTCTCCGCCGAGATCCAGGCTGTGATCGAACTCCACGATCGCTCTGGCCGCGTCGGAGAGATCGATCCGCGCCGGAACGCCCGTCGAAAAGTCCTGGCTGGTCAGTACCTTGTTCGCCATCCGCAGTTTCAGATCGGTATCGGCCTCCCCGCCGAGACGCATCCGGTACAGACCGTCCGCAATAATCACGGTGTCGTAGAAGTCGGTCAGATCCACCGAGCCGATCCGCCCGAAGATGGCGGATTTTTCGATCTCGGATAGGACGGCGGACACGTGGGCGTCGTTCTGGGACCTGGCGAAGGCGAGCTCGGAACCGGCGATCGACGAACGAACGGCCGGCAGAACCAGCATAGGCAGCCCGCACGTCTCCCCCTCCACGAGGATCCGGATGACGTGCAGATCCGAGGACAAGACGATCCGATCTCCCCAGACGATGGTCTGCCAGACCGGTTCGGCGTCCCGGAGGACCAGTTTCACAGTGTTCGGGATCGTCCGCGATACGACAGCGGAGGACAGCTCCGGGCAACGGAACAGAAGCGAGCGTTCAGCCGTACCAGCCGAAAAGGAGTAGAGGGCGTCGCCCAGCCGGATCCCGGCCGCTTCGGTCACGGTCGCGTCGTCGTAGATGCCCGTTCCTTCCACCTTCACGTTCGAAATCACAAACAGCGTCTTGTACAGGGCGACGAGGACGAAGACGGAGACGACGGCAATCAGCAGAATCGCCCCGATCACCCGGCGGGCCCGCCGGTTCCGGCGAATCTTCCGGGCAGCCTGGGGACTGTCGTTCTTCTCGATCTTCCTCCTCTGGGCGGTGCGCATCTGTTCCGGACGGGGCCGGTTCTGCTGCCGGGGTCCGGATCGGTTCTGCTGCGGGCGAGCGCGTCCTGACGGACGGAAACCGTACATGGTCCCGTATTCGTCCCCGATCTGCTGCTTCTTCACCCTTTTCGGCACGACGCGGTCGTAGACATACAAAGGTTCCGTTCCGTTCGTCATCCGAGCCCTCCTTTCCGTCCGTGATGGACCGGGACGCCTGTCCCGTTATTTCTTCTCCACGAGCCGGACCAGATCCTCGTAGATCAGCCGGTTGGAGTCCGGCACCGCGAACTGCCGGATCGCTCCGCTTCGCGCCGAACGGATCGCATCGCCCTCCGGGGAGAGGAGCCTTTCGACCTCTCCGACGAGCGCTCCGGCTCCATCCGCCAGTTCCTTTTCCTCGAACAGAGCGGCACCGCCGGCGTCCGCAAGGACCTTGGCGTTCTTAAACTGATGATTCTCCGCCACGTTCGGCGACGGAATGAAGATCGCGCACTTGCCGGTCAGAGCCAGTTCCGATACGGTCATAGCCCCCGCCCGGCTGATCGTCAGATCCGCCGCCGCCATCCGGAGCGGCATGTCGTAGATGTATTCGAGTAGTTCGATGTTCGGGCAGCTGTCCAGTCCCATCTCTTTAAACTGCCGGAAGCAGATCTCTTTCTCGATGGATCCGGTCGCGTGAATATGACGCACTTCGGGATGCTTTGACGTGAAGTCCCGCATCAGGGCGAGGATCGCGTCGTTCACCTTCTCCGCGCCGAGGCTCCCGGCGTAGGAAAGGATCACGTACCGGCAGTCGTCTGAGATGCCGAGCGCCTTCCGCGCCTCCTCCCTCGTCACGGCGGAGAATCCCTTCATGAGGGGATTGCCTACTTTCAGCAGCTTTTCGCGCGGACAGGTAAGTGTTTCTCCGGTCTTCTCGAAGTTCAGATAGATCCGGTCGACGCGGTTCTGGAGCATCTTCACGGCGACTCCTGCGATGGCGTTCGACTCGTGCAATGCCGTGGGGATTCCCATGTCCGCCGCGGCCTTCATCACAGGCCAGCAGACGTACCCGCCGGTCCCAACCACTAGATCCGGCTTGAATTCCTCGAGGATCCGTCTGGCTTTCCGCGGAGAGGTGGCGGCCAGATACAGCGCCTTCAGGTTGGCCGGGGAGAGGCTCCGCCGGATGCCGCGGATCTCCACATGATAGAGCGGATATCCCTCTTTCGGGACCAGTTTGTTCTCGATGCCCCGTTCGGTGCCTACATAGGCGATCACGGCTTCGGGGTCGTTCTGCCGGATAGTGCCGGCGATCGCGAGCGCAGGATTGACGTGTCCGCCGGTTCCGCCTCCCGTCAGCAAAACGCGCATGGATCTTCCTCCGTTCGGTTGATTTCGTCCGTTATTTCATGCCCTGGTCGATCTTTTCGAGCAACCGTTCCCGCTCAAGCTGATGCTTGTGCCGGTAGGAACGGCGGGAGATCGCCAGGAGAATCCCGACTTCGGCAAGCGTCACGATGGTGGCGGAGCCGCCGTAGGAGAAGAACGGTAGCGTCACGCCCGTGTTCATGATGATGTCAGACGCTACGCACATGTTCAGAAACGCTTGGAGCGCGATGTGGGCCGTGATGCCGAATGCGGTCAGCATCGTAAAGCGGTCCGGCGCACGGACGGCGATGAGGCAGCCCCGCCAGATGAACACGAGAAAGAGCAGGATCACGAAGATCGCCCCCACGAAGCCCCATTCCTCGCACCAGATGGCGAAGATAAAGTCCGTGTGCGCGGCGGTCAGATAGCTGTACTTCTGGCGGCTCGCGCCGATCCCGACGCCGAACAGACCGCCAGACCCGATGGCGTACAGACTCTGGGTCGTCTGGTACAGTTCGTCGAGCTTGTCGGCGTTCTCGTCGGTGAAGGTTGTGATACGTTTCAGCGCGTAGGGGTTCATCAGCAGGAATGCGCCGACGCCGATCGCGCCGGCCGGCAGTACCGTCTCGAGAAGCCACAGGAGCTTGCATCCCCCCACCGCCAGCATGAAGATCCCGATAGCTCCCACGATGATCGTGCCGGAGAGATGCTTGCCGATCAGGATCAGGAAACAGGCGACCCCAAGGATCACACAGGGGTACAGAATGTCCCACCGGTACCGTGCCCATTTGCTCTCCAACCCGCGGATCCGGTCGCCGAACCTGTCCGCGTACCAGGCGAGGAGGAAGATCACGGCAACCTTCATCATCTCGGAAGGCTGAATCTTCAGCGGCCCTATGGTGACCCATCGTTTGGTAACACCGGCCGCCAGGCCGCTGATTGCCGTATAGACGAGCAGCACGGCGGACGCGCCGTAGGCGAGGAAGGGAGCCCAGTTCTTCCACCATTCGATCGGGAAGACGCAGAGGATCGCAGCCGCCACGACGCCGATCCCGACGAAGAGAAC
>JAEEGL011467351.1_pt1 | contig 29331 bp, 26 predicted proteins | sample 9134231 | NCBI WGS metagenome assembly JAEEGL01 (sample SAMN16246548, study PRJNA631951) | gut metagenome | biome: gut microbiome; feature: rumen; material: fiber-attached | host: Bos | place: Iran: Karaj | collected 2018-10 | reverse complement strand
TAGGTTAGGAAGCAGGGCATCCGGACGTTCTTTTTCAATAATCTGAGAAAGACGCTCAACATTAAGCGGTTCAATATAAGTGGCATCTGCCATAACCGGGTCGGTCATAATAGTAGCAGGGTTAGAGTTTACAAGTACAATCTTGTAGCCGTTTTCGCGAAGGGCCTTACAAGCCTGAGTTCCTGAATAGTCGAATTCACAAGCCTGACCAATAACAATCGGTCCCGAACCAATAATCAAAACCTTGTTGATGTCTGTTCTTTTCATATATGTATATAACTCCTATAAAAACGAAAGGCGAACTCTAAAAAGAATTCGCCGTAAAATTCAAATAAAAATAGCATGAATATAAACTAAAGATTTGAGAATTGTCATGTTTCTATAAAAATCAGTCTTCATACTGAAAATTAATAATATCAGAAAACTGTTTTTTATTCTAGTATTTATCAAAAAATATCAAACATTTCAAATCACTCAATCACAAATAATCCTACTTCTCCTTTTACATCAGAAAGATTATTCTGATTTTCATTGCTCAGATTGCGGCATATTTCTACTGCTTTTATAATTTGTGTTGAACCTGCTGACATTTCATTCATTGAATCAGAAATTTCTCTTGTTACATCTGAAAGCGTATCAATTTCGTAGCCAATTTGAGTACCACCTTCAAGCAGAACATTTGTATTATTTTTAACAACATCCGTTGAGTTCTTTATTTCATTTATTGCTTCAAGAACTAATGTGCTTCCTGAATTCTGTTCATCCATGGCATTTTTTATAACAAATTCCTGCTGCTGAACTTTGTCTGTTAAATTAAAAATAACTTCAAATTGATTTTGTACTGCTTTTGTATTGTTTGATACGTTCTGTATACTATCCTGAAGTTCTGCTAACTGACTGGCAATAGTTTTTCCCTGTGCATTTGATTCTTCTGCAAGTTTACGAATTTCGTCCGCAACAACTGCGAATCCTTTACCGGATTCACCCGCATGAGCTGCTTCAATTGCGGCATTCATTGCCAGAAGATTTGTCTGGCTTGCAATATTCTGGATTATGACAGATGCTTCAACAAGTCCTTCAGATTGTTTTAAGATTTTTTCTGCCAGTTCAGCTGATTCATTGATTTGTTTTCGTCCTATCTCTGATTCCAAGCCCAGATTTTTAACAGTTTCTGAATTTCCATCAAGTATTGTTGTGACAGAACGGATGTTAGCTATCATTTGTTCTACAGCACTTGAAGAATTTGAAACACCTTCGACCTGTAACTTAACACTTTCGCTAAGTTCATTGATTTTTAAAATCATGTTCTGAATTGTTTTATCACTCTTTGAAACTCCATTAGATTGATTTACAATTCTGTCTTTAACGCTGTTAATGTTTGCCATAATCTGATCAATGGCGGAGGCAGTTTCTATCATGTTTGAAGATACATTATTTGCTGTATTGAGTGAAATATCTACGGATTTTTTTATGTCTTTCAATAGTTTTCGTGTTTCATTTTTAAATAGATTTAAATCATTAATTAATAAACCAAATTCATCACGGCTTTCTAAATCTAGATTTTCTTCAGAATATTTTTTTTCTGCAACCTGTTGTGTAAAATTTCTGATATTTTTAACTCGGCCACTCATTCCCCGCATTTGAGAAACACCACAAATTACTGTAAATGTAGAACCGAGAATTCCTTCTGGTAAAATATGCTTCCAGAATAATTCTGAAGATGCAATTTGTTTCAGAGGACTGACCAAAGATGGGGATGTAATTAACAGGATAGTTCCAAGTGCGCCAAAACAATTAATAAATAATGTCCTTACAATAAGTGGCATTGACTGGAATTCATCTCTAAAGGGAACTACAGAAATTGATTTTTCAAAATTTTGTAAAAACAGTATAAAAAATGATTGTGCTGTTGAAAACACTGTACCGCAGCATAATGTATAAAGTACTGCTGAATCTACAGGAATGCTTTTTGAAGAAAAGCTTAATTTTAAAATTAATGCAGTTAATGGAGCAATAAAAAGAGCAAAGGCAAGTGCTACTGTATGAAATCTTCTTGTCAGCTTATTAAGTAGTGAAACGTTTTCAGGATTCGTTACATCTGTCTTTATGATTTTTTTTGTTTGAGTAATCCACCATAGCAGAATAAACGCAAGAATACTGGTAAAACCAGTAATTGATGCAGGGGCTGATAATACTTTAAATATTATAGATAAATTAAAGCTGTAAAAATGACTTATAGAAAACAAATCAATTACAACAGGAACAAAAAAAGTACAAAAATAAAAAATAAAAAGTTTAGGTTTAATTATTATTTTATCTTGATTAGTGTTTAGCATGGCTATTCATAAAACTCCCTTGTTTTAAAATGCTCTCGAAATAAAGAATCTGAGGCATTTAAAACATAGTTTTATGATAACACATTTTAATCATAAAAACAATCATTGTAATATATAAAAACTAAATATAGTACATTTCTCCATAATCTTTATTATTTTTTTCTACCAGTTTGTCTAATGTAATATTGTCAACAAAAGTATTTATTGTATCTTTGAAATCCTTCCAAAAATCATCTAATGCTACATTTGAAATTACATTGTTTTCAGATTCCGAAATAGGTGAAAGATCGCCTTCTAAAGCCCGTAGTATTTCTCCTGCAGTATATTCATCCGAATCTTTAATAAGCTTGTATCCGCCATTGCTTCCACGCACACCTGTAACTAAGCCTGCTTTGCTAAGCTGGATAAGAATCTGCTCTAAATATTTTACTGAAAGATTGTGCCTTTTTGATAAAATTTTTAATGGAATATATTTATCATCTTGTTGTTGGGCTAATTCCATCATTATGATAAGTGCATATTGACCGCGTGTTGAAATTTTAAACATAATTTTTACCTTGATAAATAATCTATTGTATATTGGCTTGCCAGAGCCGCTGCATACGAATAACAGTCTTGAGATAAATCAAAGTATTCACTATGTAGCGGATACATTTTCATTTTATCATCTGATGAACCTGCATGTACATATACTCCCGGGGCTTTTCTATTATAATCTGCAAAATTGTCTGACATAAATTTTTTTTCTGTATTAGAGATGATGTTCTGTTCATTTACTATTTTTTTTGCAGCTATAATTGCATCTGTTGTTTCTTCTGTGGAATTAATACATGGATCACATATATCTTCAAAAATAATATCTACAGAGCCACCGTAAGCCTCTGCAATGTCATTTGAAATTTTTTTAACAGTTTGAATCAGTTTATTTCTGGTACTATTGCTGAAGGATCTGATTGTACCTTCAAGAACTGCAAGTCCAGGTATTATGTTATATGTTGTTCCTGAATGAAAACTTCCAATACCAATTAAGGCACCTTCAGCAGGAGAAACAAGTCTGCTTACAACAGTTTGAAGCTGAGTCGCAATCAGTGCACCGATAAATAGCGAATCTGCTGCATTCTGAGGACTTGTTATATGTGCTGATTTTCCATGTACTGTTATTTTAAATCTGTCACAGCTTGCCATATCTGCACCAGACTTAATTATGTATTTTCCAACAGAAATTTCAGGTTCGAAGTGTATGCCAAAAATTCTATCTACGTTATCCAGTATACCGTTTTCTATTATATCTCTGGCACCTTTTCCAATTTCTTCAGCAGACTGAAAACATAAAATTACTTTTCCATTTAATTCTGATTTATGATTCAAAAGTATTTTTGCTGTTCCGAGTAAATATGCAATGTGTCCATCGTGTCCACATGCATGCATGATTCCTTCATTCTGGCTTTTGTATGCAGTTTCATTTTTTTCGTGAATTGGTAGTGCATCTATGTCTGCGCGTAAGAAAATAGTTTTTCCTGGTTTTCCACTGTCAATTTGAGCAATTACATTTGTGGGTTCAACGATTTTATATTCGATTCCAATCTTTGTTAGTTCATCCTGAATATGTCTTGATGTATTGAATTCCTGTAAACTAAGTTCTGGATGAATATGAAAATAATTTCGCTGTTCTATCATATATTGTTTTAGATTGAAAGCTTCATCTAAAATACTCATCATTAAATTCCCCCAAAAACTTTTTCTAATCGAAAAAGTGCATCTTTTAAAAGTTCCTCTGGAGTTGCAATGTTTATTCTCTGAAAATATTTTCCTTCATCTCTAAACATTGTTCCTCTGTCCACATTTTTGATAATCAGGTTTTCCTGTTACACAAAGTGTATCAATATTATATTCTTTCATATGAACACCGCTGGCATTCTTTAGTATTTCCACTTAATTACTTTTTTCTGAAGTAATTCAACGAGCGTGTTTAGGATTGTAACAATGATGGCAATATATATAATTCCTGCAAGAACGCGTGTATAATCTGCATAGTCACTGAATTTTTTTACAAAATATCCAAGTCCACTGCTTGCACCAAGCATTTCTGCACCTGTCAAACAAAGCATTGCAGATGTAAGTGATGAAGAAAGACGAGCAATGACTTCTGGAAAGGAATAGGGCAGAATAATTTTAAAAAGCATTGTTGGTGTTGATACATTCATGCCTTTTGCTGATTCAATAATTTTTTTATCCACACTGCCAACTCGTGCAATCATATTCATAAAAGTCGGCCAGAAAACTGCAGAAAAAATTACAAAGATTGATGCACTATAGAAGGTTGGCATTACAGCAACAACATAGGGTGTGTATACAAGAGGTGGAATTGTACTGATAACTTTTGTAATCGGTAAAAAAGTTTCTCGTATTTTTTGAATGTACCCGACAAAGAGTCCTAAAAAAATTCCTATGAACATTGCAATTGAAATACCGAGAAAAAGTATTTTCATGGAACTGTAAAGTCCTAGTATTAAGTCTTTTCTATTGCTTACAAAAATATAAAAAACATTTTCTGGATATGGAACTAATACAGGATGTGCTAAACCGAAACGAGTAAAGATTAACCAGAAAATCAGAAAGCCGAAGATTACTGAAACAATATTTGATGTAGAGGTTTTTCTGGAAATAAAATGCCGTAAAAGAAATATTGCTTCAATTAATCCTGAAACAACTAGTATTGGAATTATACTGTTTATTTTTTGAGAACGCGGTAAGACAAAGATCAGTACGTTTTGGATGATAAATAAAATATTTGCAATTATAAAAGAAATATTAATCATAGGTATACCTCGTCAGCAATATTTTCTGCTACCCCTTTGTAGAATAAACTCATAAGTTCTGTATTAAGCTGGCGGAATCTTGTATTGTCAATTAATTCTGCTTTAGTTATTGGTTTTTGAATTCCAACTTCAATATCAGCCTGTATATTGTGTTTATCTATAAATACAATTCTGTCTGCAAGTAAAATTGCTTCTTCTATATCATGAGTTACAAACAGAACTGTCTTTTTTTCTTCACGTGCAAGGGAACTTAGTAACTCCTGAAGTTCCTGTCTGTTTTTTGGATCGATTGCACCGAAGGGTTCATCCATTAAAAATAGAGATGCATTTGCTGCGAGAATTCTCGCAATAGCAACACGCTGCTGCATACCACCAGAAAGTTCAGCAGGATATTTATCAAATGAATCTGCAAGGCCTACTTTTGTAAGATAATGCTTAGCAGTTTCTTCAAGTTGTTTTTTATTTCCTTTGATTTTATTCTGTTTCATAGCGAATATAACATTTCCAACTGTTGTAAGCCATGGAAAAAGCGAATAGTGCTGAAAAACAATTCCTCTGTCGCTGTCGGGTCCTGTTACTTCTCTCTGATCGATAAAAACTCTCCCCGATGTTGCTTCTTTTAATCCTTCAATTACAGAAAGAAGGGTACTTTTACCGCAGCCAGAAGGACCGATAATGCAGACAAATTCTCCTTCTTTTACTGAAAGGTTTAAATTTTCCAGTGCAGTAAATTTTTTCCCAGGGCTTTCATAAGTCAGTGTAAGATTTACAATTTGAATTTTTTCCATTATCGGTTCCCTCTGTAATTTAAGGTAAGTTCTAAAAAACTTCAGTTTTTAGAACTTACTCTGAAATAATTATAATGTTTTGTAAAAGTCTTCTTTTGGATATTGTTTTTTAATCTGTGACAGAGCCTCTTCATAGATTGCTGTATCAATGTGGTCTTCAATTTTTATATCACCTTTGAAGTAGCCGGCATTTACCAGTGAATTATAATATTCAATAACACCATTTCTGTTTGGATTAAGCGTCATAATTGTACGGTTTTCAAACAGGTAGTTATATACATATTCTTTTGTCTGGCTTGAATATTCAGCAAGATAAGAAACAATTGCATCACGGTTTGCCGGGTCATTGTAGTATTTTAGTGCTCTAAGATTTGCTTTTGTAAAGCGAACAAGTTCATCGTGTTTTTGTTCAAGTGTAGTTCGTGCTGTTACCTGGCGACAGCAAACATATAAAGGTTCGAGTTCACCAACTTCATATACTACATCAACTTTATCAGAATACTTTCTGGCAAATTCTACAGGAAGAAAACCAAGAACAGCTTCGCCTTTATTTACTGCTTCTGCAACATTGATTTGAGTGTCAACTTCCATTACATCGATTGAGTTAACATCAATTCCCTGTTTTTCTAAATAAGCACGACTTACAACCCAGGCAGTATCTGCACGAACTGTCGCAATCCTAATAGCATTGTAATTCTCTGAATTGATTGTTTTGTATTTTTCAACATTTTCTGGTTTTGCAACAATTGCACCACCTTCTGCAGCAGTACCTTCAAAGATTACAAGATCAGATCCGTTTGCAATAAAGTTTAAATCTGGAACAATGCCTGTTCCCCAGATATCAAGCTCTCCCTTTGCAAGACTGATAGAAGTAAGGGCTGCAGGTGCATTGGCAACTTCTTTGAATTCTACGTTAACACCTTCTTCTTCATAATAACCAAGATGATTTGCAAGCAGAACAACGGCAGTCCTGATTGTACCAGGTAAAATTCCAAATTTAATTGTCTGTGCTTCTTTAGAACTTGTTTTTTTGCTGCAACCGATCAAACCGAATGCAAGTGCAAGTCCTAAAGCCACTGCTGTAATTTTTAAAATTTTCTTCATGTTAAACTCCTTATGTTTATATGTTTTATTTATACAGATCCGAAGATAAATATCTTTCTCCAGAATCTGGTATAATTACTACAAGATTTTTTCCTTTATTCTCTGGTCTTGAAGCAACCTGAGCTGCTGCCCAAAGTGCTGCTCCTGCAGAAATACCAACTGCAATTCCTTCTGCCTTTGCTGCAAAGCGTGCAGTTTCGTAAGCATCTTCATCTGTAACATCAATTACTTCATTAAAAAGACTTTCGTTTGTTACAGGTGGAGTAAGACCTCCTCCGATTCCCTGTATTTTGTGTGGACCTGGTTCTCCACCATTTAAAACAGGACTTCCTTTTGGTTCAACTGCAATAATTTCTAAATACGGATTTTTTGAACGAAGGTATTCGCCTGCACCAGATATAGTTCCGCCGGTTCCGCTTGCTGCTACAAATATATCAATTTTTCCGTCCGTGTCTTCCCAAATTTCAGGACCTGTTGTTTTAAAATGCGCACCAGGATTATTCGGGTTTCTTCCTTGACCAGGAACAAAGGAAAGTGGAATTGATTCTGCAAGCTCTGCAATTTTTTCTCCAGCACCGCCCATATTTTTTTCTTTTGGAGTAAGAAGAACTTCACCTCCATAAGATTTTATGATTGTAATACGTTCTTTACTCATATTTTCTGGCATTGCAATAATTATTTTGTAACCCTTTGCTGCTGCAACCATTGCAAGACCAATTCCGGTATTTCCACTTGAGCCTTCAAGAATTGTTGAACCTGGCTTTAACTCTCCGGATTTTTCAGCTTCTTCAATCATGTTTTTTGCAATACGTGCTTTTGAACTGAACGAAGGATTAAAAAATTCCAGTTTGCCGATTATATTTGCCTGTGCACTGTATTTTTTTTCAAGTGCATGAAATCTTACCAGTGGTGTATGACCCACTAATTCCAAAATGTTATCGTAAATTTTTGCCATTTTATTTTTCTAACTCCTTTTGTGTTTCTACACATTCAAATAATCCAGAGCCGCTTTTTTTGTTGTAGTCAGCTTTGTAACCAAGTTTTTCATAGAACCTTACTGCAGCAATCCGCGAATTAATCACAATTTTTTTTGCACCAAGTTCTTTAAGCCATTTTTCAGCTTCGGTTATTACAAGAGATCCGATTCCTTTACTTCTGTATTGAGGAATTGTTGCAACTCTTTCAATTTTTCCTGTATCATCATGTATTTTTAATCTGCATGTTGAAACAGGTAAGTTTTCATCAAGTGCCAGAACATAAATATCAGTTGGGGTATCAGCTTCAAATTCTCCTTCAAGTGTAAGATTAAAATCTTTTACCATACCTTCGGTTCTTACGTAGTGAACACCGGCACGCTGCCATTCTTCTGTTACTCGTATTACATTCATCTTTCAATTCCTTTTCAGCAACTACAGATTTTCTCTTCCACTTGGTGTATTCCAGTCACTCAAATCTGGTCCAAGCGGTAGAATCTTATAAGGGTTTTCTACACAACAAAGATGGTAATGTTTTTTTATTGCAAGAAAATCTGTAGTATCACCAAAGCCTTTAGTCTGATACAAATCTCTGGCGTATGCCCATAAGTTTTTATATTCCTTTAGACTTTTCAGATTTACTTTAAATGCGTTGTAATAGGCAATATCAAATCTGGCCATAGTTACATACAGGCGGATGTCTGATTCTGTTATTCTGTTTCCAAATAAATACCTTGAATGCGATAATCTTTCTTCAAGGCTGTCAAACATTTTAAACACATTAATAACTGCATCTTCGTATGCTTCCTGAGTTCTTGCAAAACCTGCTTTATAAACACCGTTATTTACCTTATCAAATAATTCATCGTTCAGTTTATCAATTTCATTTCTTAACTCTTCCGGGTATAAATCAGGAGCACCAGGTTTGTGAAACTTTGTCCATTTAGTTTCAAAATATCTTGTCAGATTAAAATAATCATTATTTGCAATCAAACCTGTTTTTAAATCAACAAGACATGGCACTGTAGGGCGGCCCTTGTAATCTTTGTCTGACCTTAAATACAGTTCACTGAGCCTGTGGATTTTTAAGACAGGATCTACTCCATCTTTGTCTAAGGTGAAAGCCCAGTCGCTTGTTGGTGTATCTGGTCTTACCGGGTCAAGTGTTCCAAGGCTGATAACATCTTCAAGCCCTAAAAGGCGACGTACAATTATGGATCTGTGAGCCCATGGACAAACTGGAGCCCAGATTAATCTGTATCTGTTTGCTTCAACAGGGAGTTCATCTTTACCATCTCCAAATGGTTTTGTGAATCTGTTTACCTGTCTTTTAAAAGACCCCTTATCGCCATGCTCACCGCTATTTACCAAAGATGATACATAGCTTTTATTTTCTGGTTTTTGTCTGTTTAAACTGCAAAAAATTTCACTCATAAAAAACTTCCTTATCCTTTTCGATAAATCAAATCCTAGAGTTTTCCCTGTAATGGATTGATTGAAGCATCTACAGACAAAGTTCCATTTTTTGGATTTCTGTCTTTTTGATTCGGACTGTTCCAGATAGTTGAAGAAATATCTGAATAATAATCTTCTGCACTTTCATTTTCCGAGTGACGCAGATAGATTTCATCTGGAGTTTTACTCAAATGTCTTCGTGAATCATCAACTTTCCATAATTCTTCAAAGTCAATTTGAGGAACAATGCGCGACTGATAATCCTGGAAAATTCCTTCGGCAGCTTTTGGTCCGCCACCAAGTGCAAGATCCTTAAAGTAGGTATTTTTCTTAAAAGCTGGAATTGCACAAAGCTCGCGTGCATAAGCCCATATGTTTTTGTAATCTACAATTCTGTGTTTTACTGGACCTACATTTTTATAGTAAGAAGTATCCCAACGGGCAAGTGTTACAAAAAATCGAACATCACTGTCTGTTACATAGTCTCCAAAAAGGAATCTGTTTGTTTCAAGACGTTTTTCAAGCTTGTCCATTGAATCATAAAAATCCTCAAAAGCTTCGTTGTAGGCACTAAGGCTCTGGCAAAAAGCCATTCTATAATGTCCATTATTAATATGAGGAAAGAGCCAGTCATTAAACTCATCTATTTCTTTACGAAATGCTTTTGGATACAAATCAGGCGCATCTTTTGGCTGAAATTTTCTGAACTGAACCTCTATATAATTAGTCAGACGGTGATAATCATTATTCACAGCTTTTTTTTCTTTTACATCAACAAAGGTTGGGGTAGTTGCACGACCTTTAAAATCCGGATTGGCTCTCTTATAAAACTCACTTAAAAAATATGCGCCTGTTGCAGGATCTTTGTGATCTTTAGAATTTCCAAAGCCATGTCCGTATTTATTTGATTCACCAGAGTGTGTGCACAGTGTATCAGAAATAACATTTTCAAGTCCAAGAAGATCACGAACAATTACAGGACGGTTTGACCAATTGCAGCCTTTTGCCCAGTAAATACCATATCTGTTTGCTTCTGCTTTAAGTTCGTTTGTGCCATTTCCGAATCTCTGAATAAATGCATTCGGCTGACGAATAAAAGCACCTGTATCATCTATTTCATTTTTTGTTTCCATTGGACGAGGTGGAACCCCCACTTCTAAAGCATATTGTTCAGCTTCCTTATCTGTATAAAGTGTTTTTCCGCGTCCAATTGCACAGCAGCTTCCAGTATTTATTTGTGAAACCATTTTCACCTCCGAATTTAACCTATTCATTTAGTAGGTAAATATACTATAATCTAAATTACCTACTTGCGCAATAGGTTATTAATAATTTTATAAATATTTTTTTTATTTTATCCTTCAGGTATAGGTTTAAACTATTGCTTATTTGAAAAAAAAATTGCGTAAAATTAAATATTAATCTTTTTAGAAAAAGGTATCTGGTATATTATGAGAGAATATAAAGGAGATCACATGTCTTTACAGGGGGGCTTAACAATAAAAAAACAATATTACTGATTTTTATGTCAGACATCTGGATATGATTAATTCACTTTAAAATTTAAAAGGAGTTTTTTTTATGAGTATAAAAAGAAAAATATCACTTTATTTAAATGTTATAATTATCTTAACTGTAATTTTTTCTACAGTTTCATTATTTACTGGCTTTAAGTTTATGGGACAATTTGGATTATTTGAACCTTTTGGATTAAAGGCATTTAAGTATTTTACAGTTGATTCAAATATACTCGCAGGATTTGTTTCACTTATTTATCTTGTATTTTCATTTGTTCATTCAGAGGATAAACCTTTTAATTATCATTGGCTATATATTTTAAAACTTTCTGCAACAACTGCTGTATCTCTGACAATGATAATAACAGTTTTTTTTCTGGCTCCGAGTGCAGAACATTTTTATGATTTATTTTTAAATTCAAATTTATTCATGCATCTATTAACACCTGTTTTATGTATAATTTCTTTTAGCTTTTTTGAATCATTTGGCAAGACTGCATTTCCTTTAAGTTTAACAGGTCTTTTACCTATGTTGTGTTATGCGGCATATTATATTCCAAATATACTTATACATTTAGAAAATGGAAAAACTTCATATGAATATGACTGGTATGGTTTTTTAAAAGGCGGATTGAATACTATCTGGTTTGTTATGTTAATTCTCTTTTCCATAACCCTGTTTATCTCCATCACGTTATGGGCATTAAATAAAAAAAAAGCAAAATAAAAATTTAATATTGACAAATAAAAAAAATAGCATTAAAGTAAACCTACCTACATAGTAGGGAATTAACAAATTTTAAGAGGTTTATTATGGGAGATGTGAAACAAAGTTCTTTAGAGTTGATTGGTAAAACTCCAGTTTTACAGTTAAATGGATATGCTGGAAAATCTGGAATTAAAGATGCAAAAATTCTTGCAAAACTGGAATATTTAAATCCTGCAGGAAGCGTTAAAGACCGTGTTGCTCTGGCAATGATAGAAGATGCAGAAAAAAAAGGAATATTAAAGCCGGGCAGCACAATTATTGAACCAACCTCGGGAAATACAGGTATTGGACTTGCTGCTGTTGCTGCTGCTAAAGGCTATCGGGCAATTCTTACTTTGCCAGAAACTATGAGTGTAGAGCGTCGTAATCTTCTTAAAGCATACGGAGCAGAAATAGTTTTAACAGAAGGTGCAAAAGGTATGAAAGGTGCTATTGCAAAAGCTGATGAACTTCAAAAAGAAACTCCTGGTTCTATTATTCCAGGACAGTTTGTAAATCCTGCAAATCCTGCAATTCACAAAAAAACAACAGGTCCTGAAATCTGGGAGCAGACCGACGGAAAAGTAGATATTTTTGTTGCAGGTATTGGAACAGGTGGAACAATTACTGGTGTTGGTGAATATCTGAAAGAAAAAAATCCAAATGTTAAAATCGTTGCTGTAGAACCTGCAACAAGTCCTGTTCTTTCTAAAGGAACAGCAGGCCCGCATAAAATCCAGGGAATTGGTGCTGGCTTTGTTCCTGACGTATTAAATACAAAAATTTATGATGAAATAATTACTGTTGAAAATGAAGATGCTTTTGCCGAAGGCAGAGTATTTGCACAAAGCGAAGGAATCCTTGTTGGTATTTCTAGCGGTGCTGCCTTAAAAGCTGCAAAAGATTTAGCACTTAGACCAGAAAACAAAGGAAAAACTATAGTTGTATTGCTTCCTGATTCTGGAGACAGGTATCTTTCAACACCGCTTTTCAGCGATAATTAATTTATTATCAATTTTTTAACGAGGCTGTCTGTGAGAAAGTTTTTAATTTTCCCAAGACAGCCTTTTTTTATCAAAAGATTTTCATTAAAAGCATTTTACCTTTATCTATGGTAATTTCTGTTCTTGAATTTTTTAAAACTTTGTTACTTATTCCAAACTGATATGATGATTTTATAGTTTCATTTTCTATTTCGTATTCTGCATTTTTAATAGTGACGCCTTCTGCATCTCCATTTATGCACATAAGTGAAAAAAACTGGCAGTCATCTTCAACATAATTGTTTTTTCCAGAAACTATTTGCATTACGGAATAGTCATCTATTATTTTTGCTTTTTTGTAAGACATTTCTAGATATAAAAGAACTGATAAATTACATAGCGAATGATCAAATCTTTCGCCAATAACACCTGTCAAAAGAAAATCATTAAATCCGCGCTTTATTGCTTCTTTTACTGCATAAAAAACATCAGTATCATCTTTTTTGGAAGGCAGCACTATAGTTTCTGTTTCTGATACAGGTTTTTCGATGGAATCAAAATCACCAATAATCAGATTGGGAATAATCTTGAGTTTAGGCTGATGTTTAAGTCCAGCATCACAAAAGATAAAAAAATCATCGGGTTTAAAAAATGCTTTTATTTTATCATAATTGTTTATAGGTGCTGCACCAATAATCACACATCTTTGCATTATTATTATAGATTTGACATCAGCCAGTCTTTAAACATTGTATAATCTGCTTTCATCGGAGCAGATAAATCTGGAAGTGTTAAAACCTTTTCCAGTCTGTCAGGAATTGATGGTTCTCTTCCTATAGAATCTTTTACAATCTCACCAAATTTTGCAGGATGTGCAGTCTCTAATACAATACCTACGGCTTTTTTATTTATAACTTTATCAGCCCAGTCCGGGATATTTGGTGTTAAGCCTGGCTTCGTAATATCATTTTTATTGCCGTTTACTAAATCTGACATGGCGCATTTTCTTATATCATCCCAGGCTTTCCAGCCGACAGCACCGTGTGGATCTATAACATAACCTGTTCTGGCATTACATTCACGAATTGCTTTTCTGATTCCAGCATCATCAAGCCAATATGAGGCAAACAGATGTCGAACTTTATCTAAATCATACATGGCTGTAATTCTTTCATAATTACTTGGAGCGCCTACATCCATTGCATTTGCAAGGGTCTGCACAGAAGGGCGAGCATTGTAGTTGCCGGTTGCAATCCAGTCTGGTACGGTGCGGTTTGAATTTGTTGCAGCAACAAAACCAGTGATAGGGGCACCCATTTCGTATGCTATTAAGCCGGAAGTCAGATTTCCGAAATTTCCGGATGGCACAATCGTAATAATGGCAGGATTTTCAATTTTACTGTCTCTTTCTGAACGATTTTTAACCACCAGTGAAGAATACATGTAGTAAAAACTTTGAGGTAAAAGCCGTGAAATATTAATTGAATTTGCAGACGAAAGTCTGAATTTTTTTCTTAGTTCTAAATCGGTGAATGCTGTTTTTACTAATTTCTGACAATCATCAAAAGTGCCTTCTACACAGAGTGCACGAACATTTCCTGTAAAAGTTGAAAGCTGTTTTTCCTGAAGTTTACTGATTTTTCCTTTTGGATAAAGAATTGTAATATCTAAACCTGGCACATTATGAAACGCAGATCCAACCGCACTACCTGTATCTCCTGAAGTAGCAACAAGAATATGCAGTTTATCATTTTCACCACGATTAAAATATGACATTACTCTGGCCATAAAACGTGCACCAAAATCCTTGAAAGCACAGGTTGGACCATGAAAAAGTTCCAGTACATAAGTTACAGGATCGATTGGAACAACTTGAGATGTAAACGGATAGCAGTCAGAAATAATTTCCTGTAAATCATTATCTGGAATTTCACCGTCAACATATGGTTTAGCCATTTCAAAAGCAATGTTTCTGAAAGACGGCTCTGGTTTTCGGTTAATAAAAGAAGATGGTAGTTTTGGAAAAGATACCGGAATAAAAAGTCCACCGGTTTGTTCATTCATTCCACTCAATACAGCATTTTTAAAACTTGTCTGTATTGATTTATCTCTAGTATCTGTGTAAATCATATTAATTAAATTATACCAGTTTGTTATTTGATATTCAATAAGTATAAGAAAAATAGGAAAGTGGAGAAAAAAAAAGACTCTTTATAAAAAGAGTCTTTTGGGCGATGAGAGGATCGAACTCCCGACACTCTGGGTGTAAACCAGATGCTCTCCCAGCTGAGCTAATCGCCCTTGGAATATATATATATTATATTACAGAAAAAGTTTTGTCAATAGAAAACGAAAAAAAAATGAATTATTTTAACTTTTTTATTGCTGTATAAAATTCTTCTGAAGTAATATATTTTTCCGGTTGAAAATTTAATCCGTCTGTTAAAAATAAAAATTCATTTTCTATTGTTCCTAAAACAGCATCAAAATCAGAATCTAAAACTGTTATGTCCTTAACTGGACTAAAATTCTTCATTAAATATTTTTCAGAATATCTGGTTTTTGAAAATTTTTTACCTGTACAAAAAATATTCCATAAATATCTTGATGCAATTTTTCTTGTTACAATATCTTTTGAACTGATTTTTTTAACATCTGTATTATTGTTTGAAATTGAAGAAAATAATCCTGCTGAATCTAAGGTATTAAAAAGGTTTTCTCCGGATAGTTTTTTTCCGCCTGTATAGACTTCTAAAACAGAAGAGGAAAAATTTGTAATTTCAATCATTTGCATTACTGTAATATTTTTATAATTTAACAGAGTATTTAATTTAATATTATCTGTATAAGTGTCTTTTAACTTCCAGGCTTTATCCCGAATTGAGTTGTATGCTTCTTTATAAAAACCGGGGAGTGTTAAAAAAGCTATATCAAATTCTCCAGAAGAAATATCGAAATCATTGTTTTGAAATGCTTCGATTGCTGATTCTAAATAAATCAAGCCTTTAGATTCAAATTCATCAATTTTTTTGATAATGTTTTTTTCTATTCCCAATCTTCGTTTTAGAATTAAAGCCTGAATTTCATCTTTATTTTTCTTGGTTGCTTCATCTAAATACTGTTTTGCTTTACTGATATTTCCCTGAATTTCACATAGTCGTCCTAAAAAAGCGTTGAGCTTAGATTCGAGTAATTTGTTTTCTTTTGATTCTGAAAGCTTTTTATTTATTTGCGAAATTAAACTGTTACTTTTTTTCAGAAAATCTTCTTTATTATTTTTTTGAAGATTCTCGGCATCAAGTTCAGCAATTCGAGATTCTAAATCAAAGGCTAAAGACAAATCTTCATCATTGTCTGTGGAAATCATTATGTCCTTTTGTACAGAAGTACATGAACATAGAAATAATGCAATAATAATCGATAGTGATACAAATAATTTTATTGTTTTCATTTTATATCCCATGCATATATTTTTTTATCAACAGAAACTGTAATGCAGTCATTATATCCGTCTCCGTTAACATCAGCAAACGCAGGAAATCCACATCCAGCAACAGGAAAACCATTTAGAATTTCCAGATTTCTGTTAAAGCCATAAATTATATTTGAGTCAGCACAAACATAGATACCTTCATTTGCTCCTTCTGTAATAACGGTAAACCAGTCGTTTCTTGAAGAAGAGCTGTCTGGTATCTGTACGCTGTAAAAAGATCCGTCCATTGATATTCTGTAAATTTGGGCATCATATGAAACAGCATAAAAATATCCGTTATAATAATAAGCATTTGAGAAAAAAATGTTCTCAAGATTTACAGGAAAACCGGAAATAATATTATTATTTTCAAAAAGATAAAAATCTCCTGATTGAGTTAAAAATGCAGTTCTTATTTGTCCTAAATTTTCAACTGATACAGGAGAGCCAAAAGCTATTCCTTCAGTTGTAATCGGTGCATAAGATAAAGAATCAGTTTTTGATAAATCTTCCGACATTTTTAAGCCTTCATAAGTTGTAAGAGAATAAACAGGAATTACAGGTAAATTATTTTTTAGTATATAAATATGACCTTCAAAACCTTTATCATAAAAAGTAATAATATTTTCATGAACATAAGGTTTATTTTTAAAATGTGCCTCTGTATCGATTACAGTATGAGAAACTTTTCCTGAATCAGTAACTTGAACAATTATACCGCCGGAACTGGTATAAACAAAATTGTCCATATATATAACTGGCTTTGTATCTGGAAGAAATGAAGTTCTTACTGGAAATGATGGATTAATTTCCAGATTCTCATCTAAAAGATAAACGGTGCCGTTATTTGCAAGTGCAAAAATTTTATCATGAACTTTTGTATTTGACCCGGAAGGAAGAATTGCAAATAATTCAGGAAGTTCAAGAGTTTTTATTTGCAGGGAATTTAAATTAAGAACATTAATGCCTGATGAATCTTTCCAGAAAACATTCTGCGGATTTTTTTTGTTTTCAGAAATAATTTCATAATCCGGTTTTTTTTCAAGCGTTATAGGGAAGCCGGGAATTAAAGAAAAATTTGTTATCTTTACAGAAGCAGCATGCAATGAACAAAAAATGGAAGAATCTTTAATTTCACAGTTTAAATATCCTAAATTATACATATTAAGAATTTTTGTAAATAAAGAATTATTTTGAAGAAAAAACGGTTTATTTTTTTCCAGATTATAAAAAATACTTGCATTGCTTAAAGCTTTTTTTCCATCAGTTACAATTGAATAATTATGAGTTTTAACAAGATAATCGTTGTTTTGTATTTGATTGAAAATTGTTGAAATATTCTGAGGAGATTGAGAAAAATAAATATAATTATCTTTTATAAAGAAATATGGAAGAGACAGATTTATTTTAAATAAATTTAATATATTTCGTAAAAACGAAGGAAGCTCCAGTCTAGGAAGTCTAACACCATCTATGATTAAACTGGTATTATTTTCAATAAGATATGAATTAAAAACTTTTTCAAAGATTTCTTTTCTTTTATTTTCATTTTTGATTTGAACGGCAATTACCGGATCATTACTTTTCTCCAACCCAAATAATGCAAATTCTTTTCCTGTCCATGAAAAAATAATATCTTCCAGTGACAAACCAAAAATTGATTTACATAAGCTTTCTGCTTTTTTCCATGTATCATTAATGTTTGACGTTTTCTGAATAACAGGAAATGCGGTGTTTTTCAATTCTTCAAGTGAAAAAGAATTTATAAGGGTAAAATACTGAACATTATTTCCCAGATAAGAAATTAAATCTGGTACGGCGGCAGAGGTATTAAATAATGTTGAGAAAGAAGAATTATTTATCATATCTTCGTTAAAGGGAAGAGAAATACTTGTTTTTATTTCATCATCTGATATGTTGAAATTGATAGTGCATTTTTGTGTCTTATCTAAAAGAATATTCAACTGATCTATAAGTGGTGAATCAGGTAAAAGTGAAGTTGTTAATCTTGATGCATCTGCTGTAATTCGCCAGGCAGATGAATTTTTTTTCATTAAGATATTTTTATTAATTTCGTTATATTCTTCTGAATGATTTTTTGCACAGGCTTTATTAATCATATCGATAGAGCCTGCAAGTAAAATATTTTTTACTGGTTTTATGTAAATTGCCGATGGACCAGTTCCATAACAAAGACTTTTAGATAAATTCTGATTAATATGAGAATCAATATAAGAGAGGCCTTCTATATTTAATTTGTTAATCCAGACGGGTAATATTCTCGTTGCAAAAGAAAGATAACTTAAATTAATTACACATAGAAAATCATTTTGTTTCTGGCCTTCTGCAAAAAAAACAATATCACCTTTTCTCGCTGCCAATAGTTTTATAATTTTTGAATAGCGTAATTTACTCTGACGAAGCATCATTACCGGGCTGCGATATGCAGAAAACATTTTATCTGAAAGAATTGTATCTAATGCTTTTAAATCCAGAAGCGGATTTACTGAATCAATTATTGAATCGGTATGTGCAATCAGAGAATAGTCAGAACTGATAAAATTAAGCGGACTATATTTATCGAGCGCAGAATAAATAAGAATACCAGAAAAGGCAATCAGCAAAAAAAATACTACAGAGATGAAAATTTTAATAAATGTTTTAAAACCGTTTTTATTTTTCATATGAATATTATATCAGGAAAAATAATGAATTAAAAGAATAATTTTTTTTTATTTCATAATAATCTGGGAATACGACATTAAATACGTGTACAAAAATTTATGAAAAATATATAATAAAAAAATGTTTAACAGTATTTCTGGTATAATAACAGCAAAAAATCCTCAAACTTTGTATCTGGAAAATAATGGAATTGAATGGGAAATAACTGTTCCAGATTCCTGTCTTGATTCTTTTGGGCTTATTGGGGAAAAAACAAAAGTATACACCTGGCTGTATCATAAAGAAGATATGATGAAACTTTTTGGTTTTAATTCAGAAAATGACCGTAATGTTTTTTTAGATTTACTAAAAGTAGATGGAGTTGGTCCAAAAGGTGCAATAAAAATTTTATCAAATATTTCCAGTAAAGAATTGGCTTCAGCTCTTGATGAAGAAAATCTTGGTGTAATAGAAAAAGTTCCAGGAATTGGAAAAAAGACTGCTCAAAAAATGATGCTTACTTTGAAAGGTAAATTAACATTGATTAATGAACTTCCATCTCATCATCCGGTTGATTCTAAATGGTCAGATGTAATAAATGCTCTTTCTAATATGGGATATGATAAAAAAATTGCTGCAGAAGTTTTGAATAAACTTGCTTTGGAAAACAAAAGTGAGCTAGAAAACTTAAAAACTCAAGGACAAAAAGAAGATTTACTTTTCCGTAAGGCTATCGTGGAGCTTGCACAATGAGTGACAATTATGATGATAAAACTATTCTAAGGTCGGACATTCCTCATCCATCAGATTTTGATATGCAGACTTCTGATTCAAATTTAAGGCCTCAACTGTTAAATGAATTTTTAGGTCAGCAAAAAATTAAAGAAAATCTCTCTGTTTTTATTAATGCAGCAAAAAATCGTAAGGAAAGTCTTGATCATCTTTTTTTGATAGGACCGCCAGGACTTGGAAAAACAACTCTTGCACAAATTACTGCACATGAACTTGGTTCTGATTTTAAAGTTACAAGTGCTCCAGCTCTGGATAAACCTAAAGACCTTGCAGGTATTCTTTCTACGATTACAGAGCGAACGGTTTTTTTTATAGATGAGATTCACCGGCTAAAACCAGCCATAGAAGAAATGCTTTATATTGCAATGGAAGATTATGAACTGGACTGGATTATCGGGCAGGGAGCTGCTGCAAGAACAGTCCGGATTCCTATTCCTAAATTTACACTTGTTGGAGCGACAACAAAAGCAGGAATGGTTTCCAGTCCATTAATCAGTCGTTTTGGTATCGTGCAGAGGTTTAATTTTTATTCCAATGAAGAATTATCTCAGATAATACAGCGTTCATCAAAAATCCTTGATATTAAAATTGAAGAAGAAGCTTCTTATCTTTTAGCAAGTTGTGCCCGGGGAACACCACGTGTTGCAAACCGGTTACTTAGACGAATGCGTGATTTTGCTCAAATTCAGAATAAAGAAATTATCACTGCTGAAATAATCAAAACAGGGTTAAAAAGACTTGAAATTGATAATCTTGGACTTGAAAAATATGATCGGGAAATTCTTCTTTCAATCATTCAAAACTTTGGTGGTGGTCCTGTTGGAGCTGAAACTCTTGCGATATCGATTGGCGAATCAATTGATACGCTCGAAGATTATTATGAACCATATCTTATTCAATGTGGTTTAATTCAAAGAACACCTCGTGGACGTGTTGTAACTTCAAAAGCATACGACCACTTAGGTATAAAATGTAATCAGGGAAATTTAAACAATGAAGACCAGAGACTTTTATTTTGATTTACCGGAAGAACTTATTGCACAAAAACCATCTGCAATTCGTGGGCAGGATAAACTGATGCTGCTTGACAGAAGTCTTGGAGATACTGCAATACAGTGTGTTTCACATCATGAAATGAAAGATTTACCCGAGTTGATTGATGAAAATACGTTAATGGTCTTTAATAATTCCAAAGTGCGTCGTTCAAGATGTTTTGCAGAAAAATTATCTTCAGTTTCTAAACCTGTTGAATTTATGATTCTTGAAGAAAACAAAAAAACAGGTCTGTGGAAATGTATGATAAAAAATGCAAAAAAACAAAAGCCAGGAAATACTTACTGTTTTTCTGACGGAACTAAAGCACAGATTGTTGAATGTGATGAACTTGCTAAAACAGAATTTCGTTATGTAAAATTTGATTCAGTTCTGGATGATCTGTGGTTTGAACGTAACGGGCATATTCCATTGCCACCATATATCCGCCGTGAAGATAATAATGAAGATGCACAGCGATATCAGAATGTTTATGCAAAAGAAACCGGCAGTTCTGCCTGTCCGACAGCTGGTTTGCATTTTACTCTTGAGATGCTCGAAACATTAAAGAAGCGTGGCATTTATTCTGTTGAAATTACACTTCATGTTGGTCTTGGAACATTTCTTCCTGTGCGTGTTGAAAATGTTGAAGAACATAAAATGCATGAAGAAGTTTTTTCAATTACCGAAGATGCTGCAAAAAAAATTAATGAAGCAAAACTCCAGCATAAAAAAATTCTTGCAGTTGGCACAACTTCTGTTCGTACTCTTGAATCTGCCTATGATCCTGATACAGGACTTGTAAAAAGTGGAACACAGTCAACTAACATTTTCATTTATCCAGGAAAAAAATTTAATGTCATTGATCAGTTGTTTACAAATTTTCATACTCCTGAATCTACATTGATGATGCTGGTTTCTGCTTTAGCAGGTCGTGAACGCATTTTAGATGCTTATCAAATTGCAGTACAAAATAAATACAGATTTTTCAGCTATGGAGATGCAATGTTCATTAAGTAAGTTTTATTAAGGTTGTTCTTAGTAAATTTAAAAATTGCATTTTCAACATCGGGTTATATTCAATTTTGTTTTTCATGGCAATTGTTTCAAAATATGCTTCAGCATCTTCAAGCATGGTTGTAATGTTTTTTGTAGAAAGTGGCAGTCGGCTTCCGATTATATTGTTTTCAAGAATATTACTTTTAATTTTTATAAAACCTGTAAAAGCAAAACTAACACTGTTAAGAGTTCCATTTTCTGTGTCAGCTAAAAAAACAAAGGAGGCACTGTCTTTTGTAATTTTGTTTGTAGGTCCTGTTCTTTGGAATATGCTGGTATTCCAGTTGTCATAGGGAATTCGGATTTTTGTTAAAAGCATACCTTCAGGTATATCTTTAAATTTTTCAAAATTAATATTTTTAGTTTCATTTGCGTTTTTAAATTCAAGTTTTGCATTTAAGGCAAGAAGTGTAGCATATAAGGTCATGTGCATTTTAGTATTACAGATATTACCACCGATTGTTGCTATGTTTTTTATAAACGGATTTGCAATTGTTGAAATTGCTTCATACATAGTAGGAGGCAGTTTTGTTTTTCCCTGTTTTTCAATTTCCGATAAAGTTACGCAGCTTCCAAATTCAATGTATCGTTCATGCCTTTGTATTATTTTTAATTCCGGGATATCTTTAATGCTTAATGTTGATTCAGGCATATTAAGATTTTTAGTTTTCAGGTTTCGCCAAATTTCATCAGTTGCACCGGCACAAATTTTAATATTTGCAATACTGTTCAAATAATAAAAAGCATCATTTAAGTTTTTCGCATGATAAATAATTTTTTTAGTATCAGACATTTTTCATTGCTCCGATTCTTGATCTTCTTAATGCTGCGCTTAGAATTACGCCTTTAATTAAAGTTTCATTTTCAGTACATCTGCATTTTTGACATTTCATGTATTTTATAATATCTTCTCTGGAAGGCCGTGAGTTTGATGAAATTATTTCCCAGGTTGCAAATATTTTTCCAGGATTACAATAACCACAAAGATGTACTCCTGCCTGTGTAAAACCAGTTTGTATATCAGAAAAATCTTCTGTTTGTGTAAAATACTCAAGAGTTTCAATAACAGAATCTTTTACATTTGCCGCAGGTAAAATACAAGATTGAATTGCTTTACCATTTACAAGTACTGTGCAGCTTCCGCAGGTTCCTTCAGAGCAGCAGTTTTTTACTGAAAAAAAATTTTCGTTTCTTAGTAAATCTAAAAGTTTTAAATCTGCATCAATATCATAAACTTTTGTATTTCCATTAATTGTAAGTGTAATTTTCATAATTAATCCTTTGTGTTTTGAACAAGTTTAAATATTGAATCAAGTTCCAGTGGAATTGTATGAATAGTATGAGAAAATGCATTTGAAATTGCAGTACCAAGTGCAGCTGGCAGCAGATTATATACAAGCTCACCAATTTGTTTTGGTTCCTCTTCCGATTCTATAAAAGATACCTGAATTTTTTGTGCATCTAGTTCTATATCTTTGTGAAAACTTGATAATACTTTTTGTACATTTGTTTTTATTGTTAACTCTGCTTCGTAAGGTGAAAGAATTTTTCCTCCATCAATTGTCAGCCAGATTCCACGTATGTTTTCTATAAATGTACACGGATCAATTTCAATTTCTGCAACACAGGCTCCTAATGAGTTACTATAAAAAGGATTTCCTTTCATTTCATCAGGATGCCATTTATTTTTTCTTGGACTTGAAAAAGATCTTGTGATAGAAATTGGCAGCGGATGACGGAAACGTTGTTTTTGAATTGCATTACAACATTTGGTTAATAATTGTGTCATGATACTGATATTGTCATTAAGTGTTTCAGGGACAGAAGGCTCATTTGAATCTGTAAAATGGCTGCTGATTTTAACGTTTTCTAAAGGAATATCTAAAATTTCAGATACTGTTTTTTTCCAGATATGTTCTATTGATTTTGAAGGTGTATAACTGAAAATAGTTACAGTGTTATCAACATTCATTTCAACTTCAATAAAAAAATTTGACGGACTGATAATGTTTCCAAAAAGTCCGCTGCCTTCATATGTACATGAAAGCCCTATGCCTCTTACAGGTTCATAAATATCAAACCTTTTTCTTAATTTAGTATTTAATGAATAACTGATATATTTTCTTTGAAAATCACTTTGTTTTTGAAGTAAAGAAAGAAGTTCAGGTAAAGTATTTGTTGGAATTATAAAAGACTTTCCCTGTTTAAGACCTTTAGATTTCTGTAAATTATTTATTCTGAAATCTGCAGGCTGTATTTTTAATTCTTCTGCCATGTCAGAAATAACAGTTTCTATTCCATAAATTACCTGTGCATCAATCCAGTGAAGATTCGCAGAGAAAGGCTGGTTTTCTGTTTTAATGGCATAAGCTTCAAGTTTTATATTTTCACAGTCATAGACTCCCATTGATGCTATTATTAATCTGTCAAGAATTTCTTTAATGAATGGATTGCCTGCTCCTGAATTTATTATTATCGTTACTCCAAGAGCGGAAAGTTTTTTTTCATCATCACAGGCTATCTGAAATTTTGTTGAAACTGAAATTGGGTTATCAATAAAGTTGTTCTGTTCTTCGCGGCTTAAAACAAGTTTAACTGGTTTTTTTAAATTATAAGAAGCTATTGATGCCTGACATGCTAGAATTGTATTTATCCATAAAGAATTACTTTCAAAAGAAGTTGTTTTTGTTTTATGGATTATAATTTTATCTTCATCAATGTTTAAAATTTCAGAAAGATTTTCCCGAAGATTTAACGGCCATTGAGTTGGAGTAAAAATTTTTAAACTTTCTCCATCCCAGTAAGATATTGCTCCCTGAGTTTCATTTTTATTTGTATAAACTATATTTGAATTTAATTCTTTTTCAATTTTGACTTTTGATTTTACAAAAGCATCCTCAAAATTTCCGTTAACGTAAAATTTTTTTTCAAGTATATTTCCTTCTCTTATAACATTTTTCGAATTTATTAATTTTTTTTTCTTTGCTATTTTTTTATAATCGATTTTTATTTCATCTTTGTATTTTAAAAGTGTTTCATTTTGTTTAGCACATATAATTCCTGCACATTCTCCAATATAATCAGCAGTGTCTTCAGCAAAGATTTTAATTTCACTATTAAGGGAACTAACTGTTTTTTTTCCAGGACAATCAGAATTTGAAAAATATAATAATTTATCAGTTAATGTTTCAGGAATAATAATTGATTGAACAGGAATTCCATTTTCAGTATGTCTTAGTAATGAAGCATAGTACATATCTGGAAATATTAAATCAGAATAAAATGAATCCGTGTAATCATGATGGGTTTTAGTTGTGTTTTTATTTTTTGCCACAATTATTTTCCTTTTCCTGTTTCTATTACTGCATCAATAACTCTGTTTACCATTGAGTCTGTCATATCCGGCCATAAAGGAAGTGAAAGTGTTTTTTCAAACAGTCTTTTTGCATTAGGAAAATCTTTTTCATCAAGACCCCGGCGTTTCCAGTATGTAAAATAAAAATGTGGAATAAAATGAACAGAAACACCAATGCCTTTTTTTTGTAGTTCTGCTGAAAATTTATTTCTGGAGATTCCACAAATATCCGGATTTATTCTTATCATATAAAGATGATATGCATTACCTTTTTGACTTGGAGGTAGCTCTATAAAACCGCAGTCTTTAAAAGCATCATTATATCTTTTTACAATGCTTAATCTTTTTTCATAAAAATAATCAACTTTTTTTAGCTGAACTCTACCTATTGCAGCAAGAATATCCGGTAAATTAAATTTATATCCTGCATCAATTACATCATATTCCCAGCTGGCTTTATCAGATGTGTATCTGTCCCAGACAGTCCTGTCAATGCCATGCATTCTCATTACAGTCATTCGTTTTGCAAGTTCATAATTATTCGTAGAAATCATTCCACCTTCAGCAGTGGTCATTGTTTTTGTTGCATAAAAAGAAAAAACTCCGGCATCACCAAGAGTACCGCAATATCCGTCCTCTGTAAGTGAAGGCAGTGCATGAGCGCAATCTTCTATTACATATACTTTATATTTTTTTGCAATCTCTGTAATTGCTTTCATGTTACAGGGGTTTCCAGCAATGTGAACAGGAATTATTGCTTTAATGGATTTATCATGCTTTAATTTATTTTCTATTTGTTCAGGATCGATTGAATAATTATCTTTTTCTATATCAGCATAAACAACATCTCCGCCTAAGTGAATTGCAGATGTTGCTGTAGAGATAAAAGTGTAGGGGGTAGTTAAAATTTTTGTACCTTTTTTTATTCCGCAGGCTTCCATTGCAAGCTGAAGTCCGCTTGTGTTACTGTTTACTGCAAGACAATGTCTGGCATTAATTTTTTGTGAAAATTCTTTTTCAAATAATAGTGCTTCATTAGCAGTTGTAATCCAGCCAGAACGCATAACTTTTAAAACTGCCTGTTCTTCTTCTTCACAAAGAGATGGTCTAGAAAATGGTATAAAATCTGTTTTTTCCATAATATTAAAAGATTCCTGTTTCTTTGAATTTTTTGAATGATGGAACATAAGACATAAGAATTTTAATTAATTTTTCTTTGTTTCTGTAATCTCCGGATAAACTGTTTTCTGAGTTTTGACAGCAAATCGGTTTTAATTCTTTATAAATTTTTTCAGTATTAAATTTCATACAGTCTGTATTCATTTGTAAAATTTTCTGATACTGTGTTTTTTCTGGTGCTTCTTCAGGTAACCATAAGGGTTCATCAAGTCTTTCACCTTTGCGTAATCCTGTAAAAATAATATTAATATCTTTGTAGGGTTCGTATCCTGATATTCTGATTATCTGTTCAGCAATATCAAGAATTTTGATTGGTTCGCCCATGTCCAAAAGGTATGCACATTTGTTTTTTCCGACACCACCAGATTCTAAAACAAGAGAACATGCTTCTGGAATTGTCATGAAATAACGTTTTACATCCGGATCAGTAACTGTTAAGGGACCACCGGTTTTCAACTGGTCTAAAAACAATGGGACAATAGAGCCCCGTGATCCGATTACATTTCCAAAACGTACAAACATGTAAGCTGCATCTTTTGAAATTTCCGATGCTTTATCTGCTGCTTCCAGGACAAGTTTTTCACACAGCATTTTTGAAATACCATAAACTGATACGGGAGAAACAGCTTTATCAGTTGATATTAGGACGAAGCGTTTTACTTTTGATTCCAGACAGGCATCTAAAAGATTTTTTGTTCCGAAAAAATTATTCTCGATTGATGCTACAGGGTTTTCTTCCATAAGTGGAACATGTTTGTAGGCAGCACAATGAAAAACTGCATCACATTTGAGTTGCCTGATTATATATTTCATGTAGTTCCGGTCTTTTAGTTCTCCAATTACAGGTACAATTGTTGCTTTTTCACCTATGCCTTCTTTCTGTAAAAGATGTAATTCCCGGTCAATCTGGTAGATTGAGTTTTCTCCATGTCCAAACAGATATAGACGTTGAGCACCACCAGATAAAAGTTGTCTGGCAAGTTCAGAACCAATAGATCCCCCAGCACCTGTAATCAGAACTCGTTTGTCCCGAAGGTAATTTAGGCTCTCTTTAAGTGAAATTGTAACAGGATTTCTTCCTAATATATCAAGAGGATTTATTTCGCGTGTCTGGATTAAATGTGCGTCTCCATCAATAATCTGAGAAACACTTGGAAGAATCCGAATTTTTGCAAAACCCGATTTTACAAGAATTTCATAGATTTCACTTATTCGTTCTTTAGGAGCACTAGGCATGGCAATAATTGCTTCATCTCGATCGGTATGATGTAAAAAAGAACTGAAATGACTGATAGGACCTAAAACCGGAATTCCTTCAATGATTTTTCCAATTATATTCTTATCATCATCTAAAAAAGCGGCAACATTTCCAAAAATTTTTTTTCGTTTTATTTCCTGTGCAAGCATTTGACCTGCAAAACCTGCACCTATTATGTACATATATTTTTCTGAAAAATTACTCATTTTTTCTCCAATATTTTACAGGCTAAATTGAATGAACAATTTTATAATTTTTAAATAATTCTAACATACTGAATATCTTTGTCAATAAATTAATTTTTTCTAATATCTTTACATTAAATTCCGAAAATAAATGTATGAAAAGGTTTTTTATATCTGTATTTTTTATCTTTTTAGTATTAAACTGTTATTGTGCGACAGTTGATATCTTTATTACTCAAAATGATGGTGTTCAGGAAAACGTAAGGGATATTACCAGTTTGTTTGAAGCGACTGTTATGGATACTTTTTTTGATTATGGTCATATTGTAAGTAATGAACCTGTCAGTCTGGATTTAAATACAAAATCTTCCTGTCAAAAAGCTTATGATAATGCTCAAAAAGGTTTTTCAGATTTTTTAATTACTTTTATGCTTAATGTAGATCCGGTTACAGAATCAGTTGTTTCAGTAAACTATGAAGTTATTAATGTATTAAATGATAAAATAATAAAAAAAGCAGATTTATCTGTTCCAAAAGCTGTTTCATTAAATCGTGATGATATTGAAATAACTTTGATTGTATTTATAAAAAAAATGCTTACACAGATTAATCAGTCTTTGTTTGGTGTATAATAAGCGGTGGAGGATTTTATGAATAAGGCAAAAATTGCAGCTGTATTTTTGATTCTTACAATTTTTACAGGAGTTTATGCTCAGGCTCTTGATGGACGTGCCGCTGTTGCTGCCAATGGTGTTTTTCCAATAGGTGATTATGGAAAAGCAACTGGATTTTTACCTGGAGATACAGTTGTTGTAACTAATCATGCTACAGGAAATTCATTGGAAATTATGATTCTTGAAGCAGGAGATCCTTCGGATGGACTTGCTGTAATATTGAGCCCTGAAGCTGCCGCAAAATTAAAAATTACAAAAAATAAAGAATCCTATGTCAAGATTCAAAAAAAACAGATTTTACCCTATGAAAAAGCTGTAGGAACAGCAGAATTCGAAGACGTTAAAAATACTATTGAATCAGATCCTGATAAAAATCCTGTTACAAGTCTGGAACAGACCCCAGAATTATTAGCGGCTCTTTCATCGTATTCTCAGGATTATGAAGAAGGTTCTGAATATATAGATTATGCAGAACTTAATGAAAAAGAAAATTTAAATATTGACGATTATATTGCACAACAAAATTTATCTGAACAAGAAATATCAGAAGTTCCAGAAGAAATGATAGAGGTAAAGCCTCTTGATTCTATTTCTGAAATAGCAAAAGAAGATAAGATTATTCAATATGAATCTTCTGATGATGAATATGAAGTTTATAAAAAGCTTATCGATGATTTATCTCAACCTCAGACAAATCAAACTGAAGAATCAGTTGAAGTTACAGAAGTTGTAGAACCAGAAGCAGAATCAGAAGAAGCAACAGAAGTTGTTGAAGCAGAATCAGAAGAAGTTTCAGAACTTGCAGAAGCAGAACCAGAATTAATTGAAGAAGAACCATTAGAAATAGCTGATGCAGAATCTGAACTTATTGAAGAAGAACCTGGTGAAGTAGTTGAAGCAGAATCAGAAGAAGCAACAGAAGTTGTTGAAGCAGAAC
>JAEEGL011023907.1_pt1 | contig 29333 bp, 24 predicted proteins | sample 9134231 | NCBI WGS metagenome assembly JAEEGL01 (sample SAMN16246548, study PRJNA631951) | gut metagenome | biome: gut microbiome; feature: rumen; material: fiber-attached | host: Bos | place: Iran: Karaj | collected 2018-10 | reverse complement strand
CGACGTGGCTGCCAATATCATCGAGCCAAACTCTGAGAGCGTCGACCTCGAAGGTCCACACCTCGAGAACGGCCGTATGATTTATGCTTCTAAGACTTACGAGAACCTTGACGCCACCCGTAAGGCTGGTCTGTGGGGTGTATCAATGCCTCGCCGTTACGGCGGCTTGAACCTGCCTAACGCTGTGTTCTCAATGTTGAGCGAGATGATTTCTGCTGCTGATGCCGGTTTCCAGAACATCTGGAGCTTACAGAGCTGTCTCGACACCCTCTATGAATTCGCCAACGAGGGCCAGAGCCAGAAATATATCCCGCGTGTCTGCGCCGGCGAAACCATGAGTATGGACCTCACCGAACCTGATGCTGGTAGCGACCTGCAGCGTGTGATGCTGAAAGCCACCTTCGACGAGAAGGAGAACTGCTGGCGCCTCAACGGTGTGAAGCGTTTTATCACCAATGGTGACTCGGATATCCACCTCGTCCTTGCCCGTAGCGAAGAGGGCACCAAAGACGGCCGTGGCCTGTCGATGTTCATCTACGACAAGCGCAACGGTGGAGTCGATGTGCGCCACATCGAGCACAAGCTCGGTATCCACGGCAGCCCTACCTGCGAGCTCACCTACAAGAACGCCAAGGCTGAACTCTGTGGCGACCGCAAGCTGGGCCTCATCAAGTATGTGATGGCTCTGATGAACGGCGCCCGCTTGGGCATTGCCGCCCAGAGCGTCGGTGTGGAGCAGGAAGCCTATAACGAAGGTCTGGCTTATGCCCGCGAACGTGCCCAGTTCGGCGAGAAGATTATCAACTTCCCTGCAGTCTACGACATGCTCAGCCGCATGAAGGCTAAACTCGATGCCGGCCGTAGCTTGCTTTACCAGACTGCCCGCTATGTGGACCTTTACAAGAGCCTCGAGGACATCCAGCGCGACCGCAAGCTGGAGCCCGAGGAGCGCAACGAGATGAAGCAGTACAGCAGGCTTGCCGACGCCTTCACCCCGTTGGCCAAGGGTATGAACAGCGAATACGCCAGCCAGAACGCCTACGATGCCATCAGCATCCACGGCGGAAGTGGCTTCATCATGGAGTATAAGAGCCAGCGCCTCTACCGTGACGCACGTATCTTCAGCATCTATGAAGGTACCACCCAGTTGCAGGTGGTTGCCGCCATCCGTTACGTCACCAACGGTACCTACCTGCAGGTTATCAAAGACATGATGCAGAGCGAGGTGAGCGAAGCGATGAAGCCCCTGAAAGCCCGTATTGCCCCTTTGGTGGACCTTTACGAACAGGCCGTCAACTATGTGAAAGAGCAGAACAACCAGGAGGTTCACGACTTCCTGGCCCGCCGCCTCTACGACATGACTGCCGAGATTATCATGAGCCTCCTTATCCTCGACGATGCCAGTCGCGCCCCCGAACTCTTTGAGAAGAGCGCCAATGTCTATGTTCGCATGACCGAGGAAGACGTCTGTGCCAAGAGCTACTACGTGATGCACTTCACCGGGGCCGACTTGCCCAGTTTCCGTGCAGAATAATTGAACACCCTAAAATAGACAAGTTATGAAAAAGCTAATCGTAATGTTAGTTGCGCTGACGCTGACCTTTGGGTCGCAGGCTCAGATTGGTCGCATTGTAAGCAGTGCCGTCAAGAAAGGCGTTGAGAAGAAGGTTGAGCAGAGTGTCGAGGAAAAGGTTGACAACCTGTTCGGCATTCGTAAGCAGCAACCCAACCAGCCGCAAAATCAGCCGAAAGAGCAGACTTCCGAGCAGGTGAATGAGGAAGACCATATCCCCACTCCCGAGGAGATTATGGGTATGGTGCCTGCATTGCCGTCGTTCCAGAACCTCGCCGACTATGCCTGCGAGCAGCATCGTGCCAATCCCCGCACGCTGAAGATGATGGCCAATCCCACGACTGCTTTCTTGGTGAAGATGACCGCCGCCATGGCCTCGGGCTATGTGGTGATGATGGGCGCCGGCCAGTCGGGCAGTGTCTACAATTACGATGAGCAGCTGCTGAAAGAGCTGGGCATCACGCAGGAACAGTTTGACGCCATGAGCGAGGAAGAGCAGCAACAGATAGCAACAAAGTATGCTGCAGAACTTCAGGATCGTTACCTCACTACCGTCGAGAAGCTTGCTGCTGACGAAGGCTATCAGAAGCTTCAGAAGCAATATGCCGAGATAGAGGAAGAGATACAAAAGGTCTACGACGAAGCCGACACGGCCTGCGTTCTGATGTGGAAGAAGAAGTACGGTGCCAAGGATAACCCCACCGAAAACGACCTCTGTGGCTACTTCGGCGAGTCGGTTCCAGTGCAGTACAAGGCTGTTGTCCAGGCAATGAAGATGCGCAAGGCGCGCCAGTTGCCGGTGGCCAAGGAGATGGATGAGTATGTCCAGAAGCTGGCCAAGAAAAACCCGAAGGAAGTCTTTGCCGGATTCTTCAACCAAGGAGGCATGTGCGCCACGGCTTATGTCGGCGATGCCGCCCGCCTCACTTCACTCAGCGATCCGCGTTAATTAAACTCTAATACCACCAGAAACAATGAAAGTCAAAGAACTTGTTGAGAAGTTAAATCTTAAGGTCCTCAGTGGCGAGAACGGTCTCGACCGCGACATCGACGGATGCTATGTCAGCGACTTGCTGAGCGACGTCATGGGTAACGCCGAGATGGGAAATGTCTGGGTGACCCTCCAGACCCATAAGAACGTCATGGCCATCGCATCGCTCAAAGAGCTGGCCTGCGTCATCCTCGTCAAGGGTCTCACCGCCAGCGACGACACTGTCGAGCAGAGCAACGAAGAGGGCATCCCCTTCCTTAGCACCGACATGCAGACCTACGAGACCGTAGGCAAGATTTATCAGTTGCTGAATCAATAAGATGATTGCGCCGTTCAAAGCCGACCTTCATATCCATACGGTACTATCGCCGTGTGGCGACCTCGAGATGTCGCCCACGGCGATTGTCGACCGTGCTCTGGAGCGCGGCTTGGACATGATAGCCATCAGCGACCACAACACCACCCGTCAGGTCAAGGTGACCCAAAAGGTGGGTCGCCAGCGCGGCCTCTTCGTTCTGGGCGGCGTCGAGGTCACCAGCCAAGAGGAAGCACATTGCTTGTGCTACTTCGAGACCGATGACCAGCTTGATGCGTTCCAGCAGTTCCTCGACGCCCATCTTCCTCCCATTCCTAACGATGAAGATCGTTTCGGCTATCAGCTCATCGTCGACGAAAACGAGGAGATAGTGGGTGAAGAGCCCTACCATCTGTTGAACGCTATCGATGTCGACATTGATGGCATTTACGATGAGGTGCACCGCATCGGTGGCCTCTTTGTGCCTGCCCACGTCAACAAAGGTACCACCAGCCTCACGAGCCAGCTGGGTTTCATTCCGCCCGACTTGCGTGCCGACGGCCTTGAAATAAACAAGTTCATCACACGTGATGAGATAGTCAAGAAGTTCGCCTACCTCAAACGGTTCAACTTCATCACCGACAGCGACGCCCATTTCATCAACAATGTCGGCGACGTCTACAACGTCATCTATATGGAACACCGCTCCTTTGCCGAGTTCGCCAAGGCCCTTCGTGGAGAAGACGGCCGTTGGATCGACACCATGGCTTTCCGCGGAGCTAATACCGACAAAAGATGAAACGACTGTTGCTGACACTCCTGGTATGTGCCCTTTGCGCAGTGGTGGAAGCGCAATATAACAACACGCCCACTGCTGTCAAGACACCGCCGCCGGTGAGCTACAGCGTCAACTTCAACTCGCAGCATGGTGAGGCTTTCAGCGTCTATATCGACGGCGAGCTGCAGAATCGATTGCCTTCGAGCAGGGTGATAGTCAACGAGGTGAGTGACCAGACCCATGAAGTGGTGGTGGTTCTGAAACGGCCGGTCGACAAAGCTGCTGTCCTCAAGCTGCGTCCTGGCGAGCGCACGGTAATCGTCAACGTGAACTACGACCCGCGTCTCGAGCAGCTCTATCTCTACACCGCCGCCCACAACCGTCCAGAAGAGCTGGTTGTCAACACACCCAAGGTGAACCGTACAATCCTCACTGGCACCGTCGTCGACCCGCTGGGAAAGAAAGCCGAAACCAAGATGGAAATGCGCATTGTGACCGACGACGAGGTCGACTCGATGCTGGTACGTATGCGCGCCCAGCCCTTCGACAACGACCGCCTGTCGCTGGGCAAGGTCATTGTCGCTTCGTCGCACTTGACCGCTATGCAGATAGCACGCTTGGCCGAAACCATCGACTTCAGCAATTCTCAGGTCGAGTTCCTTAAGTATTCTTACGGCTACTGTATTGACCCGACCAACTATTTCCGTGCCGTCGACGTGCTCACTTTCACCGCCGACAAGCGCAAGGTGCTCGACTATATTGCTACGCAGAAGTAGTTTCTACAGGAATATTACTTTCGAAGGGAACCATCCCGCCCTGAGCGTCCAACGCAGGGTGCCGGTGGCGGTAAGGCAGTGTACGTCGCCCGCGGCGTGGTAGTCGCCGTCGGTGGTGACATACAGGTCGCCATTGCTGGGGTCGACGCCGATGCCATAGGCGTTCTCGATGCCGCTGTTCTCCAAAATGTTGCTTGCGCCCAACGTATTTCCATCGATCTTCACGAAGCGGGTGCTCTTCGTGCTGTAGTCGGCCGAGTAGGTGGTCACGTAGCCATAGATGTCGCCTCCAGCCACGGTCATGCCGTTCAGGGCCACACCTGTCTGGCTCACCTCGAGGGTAGTGGCGTCGACCACGGCGGCGCCACCCGTTTCACTCCCGTAGTTGCCCCAGTAGTTGACCACCACGTGGTTGGCGTCGAGCGCCTGCACACGCTGCGGGTTGCGTCCCACGACGACAGTGGTGGGGTCGGCAAAGGTGGTCAGGTCGACGACATATAGCTGGTTGTCGTAACTGTAGGTGCCCTGCTGGTCGCTCACGTTCGAGCTGGCCACAAACAACTTCCCTCCAGCCACGGCCACCCCTTCGGGGTTATATCCGCCCAGCGCGCAGGTGGCTTCGATGGCCAGACTGGCGGTATCGATGCGAACCACGCAGTGGGGGTTGTAGCACGAAACATAGATTTTTCCCTCGTGAGCGGCCATATAGCGGGGATAGCGAGTACCGAGGTCTACGCGCTCCGAGCGACCTGTAGTGCGGTCGATTACCTCGAGGCTGCCTGACTCCGACACCGTGGCATAGACCTTGCTGCCATAGGCTATCAGGTCCTGAGCCACGTCACCCAGACCGCGTCCGTTCTGGGTGGTGAACCAGTCGGCGACAATGGTGCCATTGGTATTGTTGATCAGCGATATCGAGGCGTTGTTGGCGCCCCAGGTGCCTTCGTTGAGCACCAGCACGCGACCGGTGGCGGTACTGTCAATGTTGTCGGTGGGCACCGTGTCGGCAGGATGCGGACCCACGAGGGGCTCTTCCTCACAAGCGGCGCAGACCATTAGGGCCGCGGCCATAAATATAATCCTCTCTAATTTCATTGTCTTATCTTTTTTATCGGTTCAAAATTCGTACATCATCGCCAGTCGATAGTTGCGTCCCATCATGGGGTAGTAGAGCACCACGTCGTACTGGGTGTCGAGCAAGTTGAGCACCTGCACCTGTACACGCAGGGTGCCCCATCTCAGGTCAAAACGTCGGTCGGCGCTGAGGCCGAGGTCGCAATAGGCAGGCAGGCGTGTACTCTCGTCGTTCTCGGCAAAGGTGTAGCGGTGGCCCACCACCATGGCGCTGGCTCCCAGATTCACCCATCGGCTCTCCCATCGCAGGTTTCCGCCGCCGCTGTGGCGCGGGGTGTAGGGTATCTGGTGACCGTAGACCCCGTCGGTGGGGTCGGTGCGGTCTACGGCATGCATAAAGCTGTAGTTCAACTGGCCGCTGACCGACGACCATTGCATGTTTACCGTGGCGTCTACGCCCGCGATGTGCACCAGTCCGAGGTTCTGCATGCTCCAGTAGAACATGTTTTGCCCCGGTTTGGCCACCAGCTTGTCGGTGACGCGGTTGAAGTAGGCGTCTACCGTGGCGCTGCCCCAGGGTGTGGCGTAGGCGATGCCGATATTGTGTTGGTGCGAGCGCTCGGGGCGCAGGTTGCGTGGCAGCGACTGGAAGAAGTACAGCTCGCTGAAGTTGGGGGCACGGAAGGTCTCCTTGTAGAACCATCGCAGCGAGAGTCCGGTCACCGGGGTGTAGAGCAGCGCGGCATAGGGCGACAGATGGCGGTAGGAGGGTATGGTGTCGAGGTCGGCCACGCGGTCACTTATATCGGTGGCCAGCAGGTGCCCTTTCAGCTCGAAATGGGAGCTGTGCAGGCGCACCGAGCCGACGGCCAGCAGCTGCCTGCGCTGTACGTCGTTGCGCTGCCCGAGGTTGCTCTTGAGGTGACTCAGGTCGCCGTCGGCGGCGGCACTCAAGTCGAGCCATGTTGTGGGGCTCCACAGGGCAGAGGCGCTCAGGTAGCCTTCGTGCTGGCGGTAACGGTTCATCAGGTAGTGGTCGGGGTTGTGGATGTAGGCCGTGTCCTCGTAAAGGTCGAAGGTGGTCTGTACCTTGGCCAGCACTTGTGTTTTCCACTTGGCCCGTTCCACACGCCATTTGGCCTGAACCAAGGCAGCCTCCTCTTGGGTGCTTTGGGCCGAGAGGGCTTGCTGGTAGAACCTCACGTGGCCCGGAAGTTCGTGGTGGCCACGCATATAGTGCACCTTGGCGGTCAGCGTGTTGCCGGTGGCGAGGGTGTAGAACAGGTTGCCGTCGGCCGTCAGCTGGCGCATGGCCGAATGCAGTCGCCGTTCGCGGCTGGTCTGACCTTGGTGGTCGGCGGTGTAGTAGAGCGTGAAGGGGTAGTCGCCGTCGCTTTTGAGGTAGTTAACCCACAGGCTGGTCTTCAGCCGTCGGCTCCATTTCTGGTCCCACAGTAGGCTGGGCGAGAGCATGCCGAAACTGCCCATCTCCATCCCCACCTTCAGGTTGATGCGCTCGGCCAGGAAAAAGCTGGGCTCGGAGGTTTCGAGGTTGAGCACGTTGGCGGCGGCATAGGCGCGGGCCGAAAGGAGACTCTGTTGTTCCTGCCCCTGGCTGAGGCTCACGTAGGCGGCGTTGCCCAGCAGGTAGCGGCTCAGGTCGACCTGCCCGTTCTGCGAGTTGTCGACCGCCACTCCGTCGAGGGTCACGGTGGTGAACTGGCTCCCCAAGCCGCGGGCCGACACCGTCTTCATGCCGCCCACACCACCGTAGTCCTTGAGCGTCACGCCGGCCATGCGGCGCACGGCATCGCTCAGTTGCACCAGGCCTTGGTCTTCGATGGTATGCGCGTCGAGCACTTGGGTCGGAGCGGCGGTGCGTGTCGACGACGGGGTGCGTTGTGTGCTCACCTCCACTTCGTCGAGCACCTGTATGGTATCCTGTGCGTGGATGTTCAAAGGAAAAAAGAAAGCCCAGGAGCACAGGCCGCAGAGCAGCGTTGCCATACGGAGTTGCCGTTGGCGGACGATAAACTTTACGATACGATACAATACAATGCTCATTTCTTGAGTCCTTTCCTCGAGGGCTTTTCTTTTCATAAACGGCGTCGGCAGGTCTTCTGGCTTGCCTCTACACACCCGCCTTCCCATGTACCTATGGCGGCACACAGTGGCGCTTGTGGGTGTGTAAACCATTGAGGCTCACAGCAGCGGGACTGCTCAGGATTTGCACCTGATTCCCTCTTGGCCCCCTGCAGGGGGAACCGAAACCGCGTGCAAAAATACGAAAAAAAACGACACGGCACCCCTTCCGCAGAAAATAATTATCAAAGTTCGCTTCTTTGCAAATCTTTTTTTGTCAGTTTGATAATTATTTGTACTTTTGCAGCGTGAAATTGTACTTTTGAGTGCCCCACAGCGTGATAAAAAACGGTATATGATTTGCAGTGCTCATAACTCGCTGATAGTCATCCCCTCCCATGCGATTTGCATAAGTAATCGTCGGGGCCCTTCCTTCGTTGTTTTTGGTTCAATTACCACTCCCTCTGCCGCAGAATTGTGGCGGGCTGGTTTGTTATGCATACGTTAATCAACCCTTTAATAAAATAAAAATGTATTGATCATGAAAAAGCTATTTTCAATTCTGATGGTCGCCTTTGCGATGACTGCCATGGTGGCTTGCGGCGACAAAAACGAAGGCACCGAGAACAACGGTGGCAATGACAACGGCGGCGGCAACAATACCCCGACGAGCGAAATCGCCAACACCAGGTGGCATGGCACGAAGGACCTCACGGAGTACAACATGGGTCGCAGCGAGGAGTGGGTCGAGTTCGGCACCAGCGATGTGACTTACAGATACACCGCCACCGACAACAACGACAACACCACCAACGGCGAGTACCGCGGCACCTACACCTACAACGAGGAGCAGCACAACGGCTACATGGAACTCACCAATGTCAGCAATGCCAACGAAACGCTCAGTCACCTGCCTTTCGAAATCAACGAGGGCGTGAGCCTCGTCTTCAACAGCGGCGTGTGCAATCCTGCCGTTCAAATTCTCCACAAACAGCAGAATTAAAACACCTGCCCATCCACGACAACAGCCCCGGAGGGGCGACACAAACCGTCGGAATGTGCCGCCCCTCCGGGGCTGTCTTTTTTCGGTCAATTTTTCTGCCGTGAGCGCTTTTTGTCCCGTTTTTGGTCGGAACAAAGCGGCTGTAAATCAACAACAACAATCCTTTATCTCTTACTCAACTCCTACTCCTCTATTTATCCTCTCCTTATCAAAATTTACTTGAGTAGGCAATAATAAGTGGAAAACAACGTTATGATTAATGTTTAATAACTTAAAGATAGATTGTCATGGCAAAGCAAACAGCTGGTTATCTGGGTGGTTTCAGCGGCAAGCTGGGCCCCGCGGTGGGATATATGTGGAACGGAAAGTGGTGTCTCAGGGCCCACAATCCGATGGTGCACAATCCGCGCACCGAGGCGCAGACGGAGCACCGCGAGGTGTTCAAGCAGGAGGTGCAGCTGGCGGCCAGGATGCGGCAGGCCGTGGTCAAGTCGATGACCGGCCTGGCGCGCGAGGCGGGCATGACGTCGTACAATCTTTTTGTGAAAGTGAACCAGCCGGCATTCGGCGTCGAGGACGGGCGCTTGACGGTGGACTACAGCGCTTTACGCCTCAGTATGGGCGACGTGCCACAGGTGGAGTTGAAGGAGATGGCGTGGAGTGACGACAATGTGCTTTCGGTCAGCTTCCGGCCAGGCGCGGGCCGCAACCACGACTATGTCTACCTATATCTTTATGCCCCTGGATGCGAGCAGGGGTTCCTTGCGGCGCCGGTCTACCGGTACCAGAAGCATATATCGCTCATGATGCCTGGCTATTTTGCTGGATATGAGTTGCAAGCGTACTTGATGACGATGAGCGAAGACGGACGCTGGGGCGAGTCGCTCTATGCGGGCGTGGTGGAGCAGGGGGCGGAATGCCTCACCTCCGGTCGTTCTTCTGAAAGGAGCGGGGAGGCGCTATTTGCGGCAGGTGGGAGCGGCGAGACGGCCCATGAGGTCGTGCTCGGTGGCGTCGGTGATGCAGACGTCGACGAAGTCGCCGGGGTGGGGCCTGCAGGCGGTCCCGGAGGCGGGGATTAGCACCTCGTCGTCGACCTCGGGGCTGTCGTACTGGGTGCGGCCGATGAGGTATTCCCCTTCAATGCGGTCAATGATGCAGCGGTAGGTCTTGCCGATGCGGCTTTGGTTTTTCTCGAGCGATATCTGTTCCTGTATCTCCATCAACTCGGCCACGCGTTGCTGTTTCACTTCGTCGGGCACGGGGTCGCCGAGGGCGTAGGCCGGGGTGCCTTCCTCGGGGCTGTAGGCGAAGCAGCCCATGCGGTCGAATCGGGCCGTGCGTACAAAGTCTTTCAGTTCCTCGAATTCGCGTTCGGTCTCGCCGGGGTAGCCGACGATGAGGGTGGTGCGGATGACCACGTCGGGCAGCTTGGCGCGGAAGGAGTCGAGCAGGCGCAGGGTGCCTTCGCGGTCGATGCCTCGTTGCATCGAGTTGAGAATGCGACTGTTGATGTGCTGCAGCGGGATGTCGATATAGTTGCAGATGTTCGTGTGGCGGGCGATGGCGTCGATGGCCTCCTCGGGGAATGAGGTGGGGTAGGTGTAGTGCAGCCGTATCCAGGGGACGCCGCTTTCGGTGGCCAGCCGGTCGAGCAGCTCGCCCAGGGCGCGGCGGTGGTAGAGGTCGAGGCCGTAGTATGTGGTATCCTGGCTGATGACAATAAGTTCTTTCACGCCACTTGCAACCAACGCTTTGGCTTCGGCGACGATGTCGTCGATGGGGCGCGAGCGGTGTGCGCCGCGTATGAGGGGAATGGCGCAGTAGGAGCAGCTGCGGTTGCAGCCTTCGGCAATCTTGAGGTAGGCGTAGTGGGAGGGAGTGGAGAGGGGACGCTTTTCTATAGTGCCTATAGTATCTATAGTACCTATAGTTCCTATAGGATTATTGGTTCCTAAATCCTGTGCTATCTTCTCCCATTCGTGGACGCCGTACCAAGCATCGACTTCGGGCATCTCTTGGGCCAGCTCTTCCTTGTAGCGCTCCACCAGACAGCCGCAGGCAATAAGGCGGCGGGCCTTGCGGCCGCGGGTTTTGACAGCAATCTGTTGCAGGATGGTGTTGATGCTCTCCTCCTTGGCGTCGCCGATGAATCCGCAGGTGTTCACGATGACGGTGTCGCAGTCGTTCTGTTGCCGGTCGAAGTAGACGGTGTGTCCGTCGGCTTTCAGCTTGCCAGCCAGGTTCTCGCTGTCGACGGTGTTTTTGGAGCACCCGAGGGTGATGATGTTGATTTTCATTTGTGTTTTTATAGTGGCTATAGTATTTATAGTTCCTATAGTTCCTATAGTTCCTATAGTACCTATAGTGACTATGGGTACTATAGTTAATAGTCTATTCCGTGTTCTTCCAGTTTCTTTTTAAGCCTGGCTATCTCGGATTGCAGCTGCGGTACCAGTAGGCGCAACTGTTGCAGTTCGGCATCCTGTTGTTGGCGGTAGCCGGTGCGTGCGGCATGCATCCGCTCTTTGATACCGCCTTGTTCGACAAACTCCTGCTCCAGTGTGCGCAGGTGTCGGTTGAGCATGGTGTCTACTTGATGGCAGAGGGTAAGGCCTGTGTTGGCCATCGTTTCGTCGTCCCATTTCTCGAAGTAAGGCTGGTAGTCTTCCAAGCGATTGTGACTTTTGCAGAAGTCGCGCATGGCGGCATAGCGTGGATGTTGGGTCGTCCAGATGATTAGTTGGCGAGCAATCAGGTAGTCGCGATAGTCTTGTCGTAGTTCCTGTAGTGAACTACGTGCCACGCCGAGCAACTTCAAGTGCATCTCGGTGCTTGTCTCGCCGTCCTCGGTTCCTTCCACGATGTTCTGCTTGCCGCTGCGTGCGGCTTGCACCATCTGGTCCACCGTCCGGTCGCCGTGGGCAGGCAGAAAGCGTCGGCAGAAGGCATAGGTCAACTGGTAGATGACCTCCGACTTCTGGTAGTAGTAAGCATCCCGCCACGGTTTTTGCCGTTTAAGCACTTGGTATTGCTTTTCTAGCATGGGGTGTTCTTTTTTATAGTTCCTATAGTATCTATAGTTCCTATAGTTTTCTATTGTTCTATTTGAAGAGGGAGTCAACGAAAGCGGCGGGGTCGAAGAGTTGGAGGTCGGTCATCTTTTCGCCGAGGCCGATGTAGCGGACGGGGACGCGGAACTGGTCGCTGATGCCGATGATGACGCCGCCTTTGGCGGTGCCGTCGAGTTTGGTGAGAGCCAGGGCGTTGACGTCGGTGGCGTCGGTGAACTGACGGGCTTGTTCGACGGCATTCTGTCCGGTCGAGGCGTCGAGGACCAGCAGCACCTCGTGGGGCGCTTCGGGTACCAACTTCTGCATCACCTTCTTGATTTTGCCCAGCTCGTTCATCAGTCCCACCTTGTTGTGGAGGCGTCCTGCGGTGTCGATGATAACCACGTCGGCCTTCTTGGCCAGGGCCGACTGAAGGGTGTCGTAGGCCACGCTGGCGGGGTCGGCGCCCATGCCTTGTTGCACGATGGGTACGCCCACGCGGTCGGCCCAGAGCTGCAGTTGCTCGACGGCGGCGGCGCGGAAGGTGTCGGCGGCTCCGAGCATGACGCTGCGGCCGGCTTCCTTGTAGCGGTAGGCCAGCTTGGCGATGGTGGTGGTCTTGCCCACTCCGTTGACGCCCACCACGAGGATGACGTAGGGGGTGTGTGGCAACGGGGCGTCGAAGTCGGCCGGGAAGAGCGGCTGGCTGCCGTTCATGGGCTGTCGCAGGAGTTGGGCTATCTCGGCCTTCAGGATGGCGTTGAGTTCGGTGGTGGAGATGTATTTGTCGCGCCGGATGCGCTCCTGCAGTTTGGCGATGACTTTGAGGGTGGTCTCGACACCTACGTCGCTGGTGATGAGGGTTTCCTCGAGGTTGTCGAGCACGTCGTCGTCGACGGTCGACTTGCCGATGATGGACTTGGTGAGTTTCTGGAAGAAGCTCTCCTTGGTTTTGGCGAGGCCGTTGTCGAGGGTTTGACGTTCGGCCTCCTTGTTTTTCTTAGAGAATAGTCCCATGGTATTGGTGTGGTTTTATTTCAATTGTTTGAGCATTTCAGGGCGTATCTCCTTGTCGAAGATTTTTTGGTAACGCTCGAAGGGATACTTGTCGCAGTCGCCGCTGGCGAAGTACCAGAGCACCACCTCGAAGTCGCGGGCCGAGTAGAATCCGGGGATGGCTTGGAGAGGGGTGCCGTCGGCGCGGTAGAGCACGAAGGTGGGGTAGCCCTGAAGGCCGCGGGCAAATTCGTGTTGGCGGTTGCGGCCGGAGTTGGTGGGGTTGTAAGTCTTGCCAAACCATTTGACGACGGCCGAGCCTTCGGCGTCGAACTTGACGGGGTAGTAGTATTTGTTCAATATCTTCGCCACGGTGGCGTCGCTGAAGGTCTCGCGGTCCATCTTCTTGCAGTAGCCGCACCACGAAGTGTAGAAGTCGACGAAGTATATCTTTTCGCCGATTTTGGCAGTGGAAGCCTCGTCGATGGTGTGCCACTTCACTTGGGCGTTCAAGGTGCAAGGTGAAAAGTGCAGAGAGAAAAGGATAGCACTAAACACTAAACACTTAACGCTAAACGATAGTTTTTTACCATTCATATTGCCAGTCTTTTTCATTGTTTTGTTCGTCTTCAATATAGACCTCCTCGCGCTCCTCACGGTCGCGCAGGCGGAAGAGGCGTCCCAGCCAGTCGTCTTTCTTGGAGAGCACCTGGGTCTTGCGGTTCTTGTCTTCCTCGATGATGCGTGCCAGTTGGTCGGCATAGTTTTCCACATAGCTGCGGTTGGCAGTGGGGTCGTGATGCAGGACGGCGCCGGTGTAGTAGTGGCAAAGGATGCTGTCGTAGCTGTAGCCCAGTCCCACCATGCGGATGGTGCCTTCTTGGCTGAGTCCCACCCCGTGGCCGTAGCCGTGGCCGTGTAGGATGACCGAGCCCGAAGTGCTGTCGACACTTACGCTGAAGAAGGTCGATTTGAGCTGGAAGTCGCTCCTGATGCGGGTCAGCGGCACGTCGAGCAGGCGCACCTTGCGGGTTTCCTGGGTGAAATGCAGCAGCTCTTCGCGGTTGGCGCTGTCGTTGATATCTATCTTGTGTTTGCGGGCAAAGTAGTTGAGCCAGCGGTCGATGGTGATGGTCTTGACCCAGTCGCTCTGACGCATGCGGTAGGAGAAGGTATCCTGCACGGAACGTAGGTAGGGGAGCGCCGCTTTCCATACATCTTCCGAGTTGCAGGTCTGTCCGCCCGAATTGGAGTGGAACGGGGTCTCGATGAGGGCGCCGGTGGCGTCGACCAGCGTCTCGCCGCTGCTCATGATGGTGCCCATCATGATGTCGGGACGTATGCAACGGTTCTGGTAGGCTTGGCAATGCACGTAGTCGCAGAAGTTGTATCCTTCGGAGGCGTGTTTGCGCATGTTGCGCAGCGCCCATGTGCGGCTGATGATGGCTTGGATGCGGAAGATATCGCTCTGTGTGCCATATATCTCGCTCTGCACCACACCGGCGATATAGGTCTCGAACTCCACGTCGTTGATAAGCATCAGCTTGCCTTTCTGCAACTCGATTTCCAGATTGCCCTCGTAGGTACGCTGCTTGCAGCCTGCGGGGTTGAGACACATGATGCAGGCGGTGTCGGTGGCTTCGAGTCTGAGATTGCTGAAGGTGCCGTAGTCGTCCTCGTTGACGCTGACATGCAGCAGGGAGCCCTCGGGGCGTATCAGTACCGACCGGCCTTCGCCCACCATGTCTTCCAGCAGTTGGTTGCCGTTGGCGTAAAGGTTGTAATAGCCGAGGTCGAACGAGACGTTGAGGGTGGTCACCGTGGCGTTGCTGTAGAGGCGTACGCGTACCCGTTCGGCACGTGTGGGGGTGGCGAGCAGTAGCAGGAGGAGTATGGGCAACAGGTGTTTCATTTGATGAGGTCGATGATGGCTTGTGCGGTACGATGGCTTGCGCCGCTTCCGGAAAGAAGTTCCCGCATGTGGGCATATTGGGAGAACATGCGAATGCGGTTGCTGTTGTCGGTGGTGATGAGTCGGAACTCCTGTTCGAGGCGGGTGGGGTTGAAGTCGCCTTGGATCAGTTCGGTGACGATGGGACTGTCGGCGATGAGGTTGACCAGCGAGATGTACTTGATGCGGCGGCCAACGATGGCCCGGGCGATAAGGTAGGAGATGGGATTGCCGCTATAGCAAACCACTTGCGGCACGTTGAAGAGTGCGGTTTCGAGGGTCGCGGTGCCCGAACATACCACGGCAGCGTAGGCCGAGGCCAGCAGCGGGTAGGTCTGGTCGTAGACCACCTCCATGTTGCTCCCCTGCGGGATAAGGCTGCGGTAGAGCTCCTCGCCCAGAAGGCTCATGCCGGCCACTATGAAGCGGTATTCAGGATGCCGGTTGGCCAGTTGCACCATCGGCGGCAGACTTTTCTTCAGCTCTTGCTTGCGGCTGCCAGGAAGAAGTGCAATCACAGGGCGCTCGCCGCTGAAAGTGGATTCGAACAGTTGATTTTTGACAGCGTCGAGCAGCGGATGACCTACGTAGAGGGCCTGCGACATGTTGTTCTCGGCAAAGAACTGTTGCTCGAAAGGCAAGATGTAGCATAGCAGGTCGAGGCTTTGCTTCATGCCTTTGATACGCCCTTTCTTCCAAGCCCAGAGGTTGGGCGAGATGTAGTGTACGGTTTTGAACCCTTGCTTGTGAGCCCAGGCCTCAATCTTGAGGTTGAAGCCGGGGTAATCGATACCGACCACGACGTCGGGGTGGTAGTCGAGTATGTCCTGCTTGCAGAAGCTGATGTTCCCCAGCACGGTATGCAGATGGGCCACCACTTCGACAAATCCCATGATGGCCAGGTCGCGGATATGCCGCACGGGAATACCTCCAACGGCGGCCATCGCGTCGCCACCCCAGAAGCGGAACTCGGCAGCGGGGTCTTGCTCTTGCAAGGCTCGCATGAGGTTGGCTCCGTGGAGGTCGCCCGAGGCTTCACCGGCTATGAGGTAGTACTTCATTTGAGGACAAGTATATGGGCGCTCAGCAGGTAGTACATGAATGCGACAAAGGTGAGGAAGAAGATAATAATGAGTGTGCGGGTGACGGTCAGGTGCTGCTTGGTTTTGGCGTAGGCCCTAAGGATGAGCAGGATGGGTATGAAAGCCCCACCGAACCAGCGCGTGTGGTCGGCAATGCCTAGGCTGGTTAGCTGCAACACTGCGGCTAGAAGCAGCACGAAGAGCAACTCGGAACCGAGGCCTGCCACAAGCCCCACTATAACTTTGTCCTGTGTAAAGAAGTGTCTCATGTCATTGGTTGGTATTGAGTGACGAAAGCGCGTCGAGGGCCTCGTGGTCGGTGTAGTCGGTGTGGATAGGGACCACAGATACATAGCCGTTGGCCAGTGCCCACTCGTCGCTGTCTTCAGGAGGGTTGGGACAGTCGAACTTTCCGGTAAGCCACCAGTAGGGGCGTCCTATCGGGTCGACTCGTTTCTCGAAGCTGTCGACCCATCGGGCCTTTGCTTGACGGCACAGGCGAATACCTTTGATGCTGTCGGCATCGAGTCGGGGTATGTTGACGTTGAGCGATACCTCGGGAGGAAGGCCGTGATTGAGGGCATAGGATACGATATGGCGCACGATGGGCCGCGAAGGCTCGAAGTCGGCGTTGGGGTTGTGGTTGAGCAGCGAGAAACCGATGGCGGAGAGACCTAATGTTGTGGCCTCGAGCACTGCACCCATGGTGCCGCTGTAAAGGATGTTGATAGAGCTGTTGCTACCGTGATTGATACCGCTGAGTACCAAGTCGGGGCGGCGGGGACAGAAATGCTCGACGGCCAGTTTGACGCAGTCGACAGGAGTGCCGTCGCAGGCGTATATCTTGGTGGAATGAGGGTGGGTGGTAGTGGGTTGTATCTCCCTGACACGTAGAGGACGGTCGGTGGTGAGACTCAGACTTTTGCCTGAGGCATTCAGAGAAGGTGCCATGACAATCACCTCGCCATATTCCGCGGCTACCTCGCTTAGGACCTGGATGCCACGGGCGCCGACGCCATCGTCATTGGTAATCAGTATCAGTGGGTTCATCTGGCAATGAGTTGTTTCTCGTGTCCGAGGAAGTAGCTGGCGGGCTGGAGTATATTGTCGAAGATGTAATACTGGATGAGGACGGTATCTTTGTCGTCAAGGATGGCATAGAGCCGGTCAAGGTCGAAGGTCTCGTACATCTCGGGGTCGGGCATGGCCTCAAGGTCGTCGGGATTGATATACTTGATGTAGGTGCGCATCTCACGTGTGGTGCCGGCAGTGTCGGTAACACGCAGTATGGTACGTGGGGTGCCGGTGACGCACGTGTCGGCAAAGCTATTGGGGACGATGCTGGCAAACTCGTCGAAGTTGAGGTGCGTGAAGCTGGAAAGCATCTGGGCCACACGTGCGGTATCGAAACCGTCGGCACGGTGGTGACCTTGCAGTTCGAGATAGAACCCTTCGCCCTCGCGCTGTATGGCGAAGCTCTCTTCCGGCCGTTCGGGGATTTGCAGTTCTACACGCTCGATTGCGCGCACGTTGAGGTTAACAATCACGTGGCTGCGCCATTTGAGGGGGTCGGTGACGAAACGGGGTGTCAGGAAACCGCGGAAGCCCGGGATATGGATGACATAAGGCACCTTGTCGCCCTCGCGGAACATGTAGGAGGCTAGCATGTCTTGGGTCTCGCGGCCGACAAAATAGGTGACGCTGAGTTTTTCGCGCGGGAAAAGACGCAGGCGGCCTCCAAACCAGTTGATTAGCGGCAGACGCTGATAGACCTCGACCTTGATGGCACGGGCCGAGAGGTCCTTGATGACCGTCGGCACAGCGTTGCGGTTCACCTGTTGGCGTATGCGCATGGTGTTCAGTGTTTCGAGCAACAGATCGACCATGGGTTTGTTGGCCTCGTACTGATTGTCGACAAGCCATGTAGAGTCGGCGGTGCGGGTGAGGAGCACCTGGTTGTCCTGCTTGTCGGCCATGAAGATGCGGGTGATGGAAGCCGTGTCGGCAATGTGATAGTCTTGGGGGAATGTCGACTTGCGCGAACCGCGTAGGGCTACAACGGCAGCCACGATGGCCACCACTGCCACTACGGCGATGAGTATGATGTTTTTCTTTTTCATGTTCTCTTTAAACCTTATGCTTTAAATCTTCTCCGTCTGACCCACACGATGATGCCGCCGGCAGCTGCCAGCAGCACCAGCGGACAGACGATGTTGATAATCTGGTAGCGGCTACGCTGTTCGTGAATTTTCATCACATCCAACTTGCGTAACGTGATGCTGCGCGAGCGTGACGCCATCATGCCCTCGTCGCCCACCAGATAGTTGACGGCGTTGAGGATAAAGTCCTTGTTGGCATACAGGGTACGGGTGAAGTAGTCGTAGCCCAGCGGCAGCACAGCACCGTCCTCCATAAAGCGGTTGCGGATGATATCGCCATCCGAGACGACAATCATCTTGGTGGGGGAGCTCACCTCGCGGAAGCCCATCGAGGGCTGGGCGGTGAAGTCGGGCGAGAGTCGGTTGCGCCATGCCGAGTTGAATTCGCCCTCGAGCAGCACGGCGATAGGCATGCTGCTCGCCGTGAAGAGTCGCCGGTCGGGCTCGGTCTGGGCTTCGGCCAGGTCGACCAAGGCAGGGGCGTTCTTCAGGCGAGTGTATTCCGAGGTGGTGAGCAGTACGGTCTTGCGGATGTCGTTGTCGATTAGCTCAAGACTGCTGACGAAGTCGGTCTTGATGAGGTCGAGGTTCCGCACGATGGGGTGTTCGCTCAGCGGCACTATCTCGGGGAAGTAGTACCAAGGGCAGAAACGATACTGAGGCTTTTCGCCCACGAGTCCCACCTGGATGGGGATGGGGCGGCAGCGCATATCCATCAACAGGTTCGAACCCAGGCGTACGCCGTAGGTGAAGAGCATCTCGTCGAGCCCCAGCGGATAGCGTGTGGCCAGCATCTGGCCACGGTTGGCCAGGCTGTCAAGGTCGGCGTCGAGTGCGTCGACGAGCCATAGCACCTTGCCGCCATACATGATGTATTGGTCGAGAATGTAGAGGTCTTGCTCGCTGAAAGGCTGAGTCGGCTTGGCGATGATGAGCAGGTCATATAGGTTGAAGAACTCATATTTGGAGCTGTCGGTCGAGCTGCGGTGGTGGGCGGTGAGCGATTGAATCTGACCGTCGATGGTCACGTATTCGAGGCTGTAGAACTCCTGGAGCGACCGCTGCACGTCGTAGAGCACGCCGCCGGCCAGTTCGCCATGCCCCTGCAGGAAGCCGATGCTGCGTTTGTCGCCGCGGGCCAAGGACCGGATGGCGCTGCTGAGCACATACTCGAGGTTCTGTATCGAGTTGTTGAGCAGGTCGGCATCGCTCACATAGCGTTGGTTCTGAATGAGCTGCACCGAGGTCTCACGACCGCGGAAGAAGACGTCGGCAGCGGGAATGATAATCTGTGTGGTGGTACCCCCCGATGTGGCCATTTGTATCCGCGTGGGCTGGATGCCTTTCTGCTCCAGCTTCTGGTAGAAAACCTGCTGCTCTTCGCGGCTTTCAAACTTATTGGGGTCGACAAACTCGTATTCGATGTTGCTGTTGTAGGCGCGGAACTGGTTGAGCATCTCCTTGGTCTCGCTTTGCAACCGTTTGAAGTCGGCCGGGAACTCACCTTCGAGATAGACGCGGAAGAGCACAGGCTCGTCGATTTTCTTCAGCATCTGCTTGGTGGCTTTGCTGAGAGTGTAGCGACGCTCCGAGGTGAGGTCGGCACGAAGGAAGAGAAAGTTGCTGATGACGCTGACGGCAATCACTATGGCCACCGTGGCGCCCATCTCGAGCCAGTGGCTGCGCTTGAGGCTGCGCCGGCCGCTCCATCCGCCCCACTGGCGGCTTTGCAGCACCATGCGCGTGGCCATGAGGAAGAGCGCCATGACGCAGAGGAAGTAGACCACGTCGCGTGTGTCGACCACTCCTCGGCTGATGCTCTCGTAGTGGTGGCGCATGCCAAGTCGTTTGACGAAGAGGTCTGCGTCGCCGAGGATGCCCATGTTGTAGATGCTCTCGAAGCCGAGATAGGCTACGGCACACAGCAGGGCGGCCAGAATAAATGACACAATCTGGTTCGACGTCAACGACGAGCAGAAGAGACCGATGGCTACAAAAGCACCGCCCAGCATCAGCAAACCGATGTAGGAACCCACCACGCTGCCCGTATCGATGTTGCCTACGGGGTCGCCCAAGGCATAGACGCTGAAGTAGCACACCAGCGTGGGCAGCAGCGAGATGAGCACCAGCGTCCACGAGGCAAGGAATTTAGCCCACACGATGGTCCAGTCGCTCAGCGGACGGGTCATGAGCATTTCGATGGTGCCAGTGCGCCGTTCTTCGGCTAGCGAGCGCATGGTGATGGCGGGAATGAGGAAGAGGTAGAGGAACGGTCCGATGAGGAAGAGGCCGTCCATGCCGGCATAGCCGTAGTCGAGAATGTTGAAGTCGCTCTTGAGCACCCACAGCATCAGTCCGGTGAGCACCAGGAAGACGCCGATGGTCAGATAACCGATAAGCGACGCGAAGAAACTGGAGAGTTCTTTCTTATAGAGTGTCCACATAGTTGTTGATTAGTAACGGTTTCCCTTGCTTTTGGGACCACGGCCCTGATAGAGGCCGTCGGCCAGTTCGGCGGTGGTTTCGACGAGCAGTTGGGTGGCTTTGGTCAGTATGCTACGATTGATGTTTTCCCAGATATCGGAGCTCACATGGTTGTGCTGCAACCCGTTGTAGGTGGTGATGACGAGCGAGGGGATGCGTCGGCTGTCGAAAGCGCGGGCGTCGCCACGCGGGTTGGTCTTCTCGGCAGCGTGCACCATGAAGCGTCGGTCGGCAGCGGTGTCGTGCGAATGGCAGATCTCCCACAGGGTGGGGTAGTGGTTGTCGCCCAGCACCACGAGGCTGTCGCCGCAACCGATGTTCTGCGGGTTGAGGAACGCCTCGACGCGGCTCAGGCGGGGATACTGTGCCAGGAACTCGCGCGAGCCGAGCCACTGCTGCTCGCCGCCGCTGAAAAGGACGAAGAGCACGCTGCGCTTGGGGCTGTATCCGCTCTGGCTGAGGATGCGGGCGGTCTCAAGAACGGCCGCCACGCCCGAGGCGTTGATGTCGGCTCCCGGGAAGAGACAGGTCTCGCCTTGGATGCCCGACCCGTCGAGCGAGGCGCCCACCACAATCAGCTCGTTGCGCATCACGCGGTCGCTGCCTTCGAGGCGGGCCACCACATTGGCGGTGCGGGCGCGCGAATTGTAGCGTGCGTTGACGTCGACCTCGGCCTTCTTGAGCAGTGCAAACGAGCAGGTCGTCTGCCCGGCGAGGGTGGCGATGGCGGCATCGAGGTCGTGGGCCTCGTTGGACAGCAGCTCGCGGCCACAATCCATCGTAAGCTGCAGGATGGGGAAGGTGCCCAGGTGCGGAAGCTCGCCGCAATAGATGCGGCTTTGAGGTTCGTAGCTCAGGCAACTGGGGCTGATGTTGATGGCCAGCATGCCGATGGCGCCGTGGCGCTCGGCGGTGCGGGCCTTGTCGCGCAACAGGGTGTAGTGGTCGGCGATGCTTGCGGGCAGCCACTCGGGTGTGCCGGTCAGCACCACCACTATCTTGCCCTGCACATCGACGCCCTTGAACTCGTCGAACACGCCGTTGTCGATGCCATAGCCCACAAAGACCATCTGGGCGTCGACATAGCCGCGCCCCGTCATACCGGCACAGCAGAACTCGTTGCCAAGCGTAAAGTAGCGACGCTCCTTGCTCCCGGGGGTGTAGATGTTGAACTTGCAGTTCTCCACCTCATTACACTCGATGGGGAACGACTGTTCGGTGATCTGGCTCATGCCGTAGCTTGCCAGCACCCGCTCCACATAGGCCATGGCGCGCTCGTGGCCGGTGGTGCCGGCCAGGCGTCCCTCGTAGGTCTCCGAGCCGAGCTCGATGATGTGCTTCATCAGCGAGTCGGTGCTCACCACGGGCACCGGCAGCGGGTCTAGCTGCTGGGCGTGGGCTGCTGTTGCCGTCGCCAACAGCGGTACGGCCGCCACACAGAGGCGGAAAACGACGCGACTTAGTAGGTTTTTCTTCATCTTATTATAAGATTTTTGTTTTAACGCATTAATTAAACGGTTGTTACGCGTGTGCGCGCGCAACAATATTCTTGCAAAGATACACATTTATTTCCAAACTGCGCGAAAAAAAATGCACTTTCCTTGCTCCTGTCGCCCTCCGTCCGACCGTCGTCATTTCTTTTGCATTTCTATTGCTGTTCTTTTACTGTTCTTTTAGGTTTTCCAAAAGAACAGTAAAAGAACAGCAGTTAAACGACTGAAGAAGAGCTGCCTGCAAGCCTGTGTTATTCATATGTCCCGATGGATGATATTAATGGCTGGAGGTCAAAGATTAGAGGGCTGACGCACCACAAGACGCGTCAGCCCTCTAATCTTTAACCGCTAACCTTTACTAAGTCTCGGCGTTATTGTCTCACTTCCTGAAGCAGTTTGTCGAGGTTGGGGGTGAGGATGATTTCGGTGCGGCGGTTGATGGCTTTGTTCTCGGCGCTGGTGTTAGGCACCTTGGGGGCGAACTCGCCGTGACCGCAGGCTTCGATGCGGGCGGGGTTGATGGCGGGACCGTTCTGGAGCAGCAGCTTGACGATGGCGGTGGCGCGCATCACGCTCAGGTCCCAGTTGTCCTTGACGGCTGTCGAGCCGCGGTAGGCGTCGTTGTCGGTGTGGCCTTCGACCATGATGTTGAGCGTTGAGTCGTGCTCGAGCACCTTGGCCAGCTCTTTGATGGCGTTAATACCTTCTTTGCTGACCGTCCACGAGGCCGAGGGGAAGAGCAGCTTGTTCTCCATCGAGACGTAGACTTTTCCGTCTTTGGTCTCGACCTTAAGACCCTTGTCGGCGAAGCCTGTGAGGGCCTTGGTCACCGAGTTGCGCACGGTTTCCAGCTCGCGTTCCTTGGCTTCGAGCTGGGCCTTGGTGATGGCTTCCTGCTGCTCGAGCTGACGTTGCTTGGCTATCAGTTCGTTCTGGCGGGTCTGGAATTCGCTGCGTTGCAGGTTGAACGTTTCCTGCTGTTCCTGGAGTTCTGTCTGGCGCGCCTGCAGCTCACGCTCTTTGTCGGCCAGCTCCTTGGTACGGGCGGTGAGCAGGTTCTGGGCATGGGTCAGGTCGCGGTCCTTGCCGGCCACCTCCTGTATGTAGTTCTCCATGGTGGTGTCGTAGTGCTGGGCCATCTGCTCGATGCGGCGGGTGAGGCTGTCGGCGCGGGCGTCGGCGTTCGACTTGGCCAGGGCCAACTCGGTGTAGGTGTCGTTGTAGTTCTGGTTCTCGCGGGTGAGGGTGGCGTTTTGCTCACGCAACTCGAGCAGTTCTTGCTGCATAAGGCTGTATTGGCGCGATACACGCTCCAGGTCGTTCAGCGTCGTCTCGTGCTCGCTGAGCGATACGCACGAACTGAAACACAGTGCTGCGATGGCACCGTAAAAGACTGTTTTCTTCATAATCTGGTAATAATTTTTGTTAAAATAACGCAGGTGAAATATTTTTCGTATCTTTGCACCCGATTTTTTTGCGGAAAAAGATGTCGATTTATATGTCTATCCATCGGTGGCGTCTGCGCCATGTGAGCGAGCAGGTGATGCTTCTCCTGCTGGCTGTGGTGGTGGGGTTGATGGCCGGTTTGGCGGCGGTAACCCTTAAGACATTGGTGCATTATGCTGGAGACTTGGTGACCCGTTTGGCCACCAGCGATTGGCAGCAATCAACCGGCAACTGGCAGTTGGCCATCATCTTTTTCCTGCCGTTGATTGGTATCTTCTTGACAATCTTGTTCGTGAAGTATGTGGTGCGGGGTGACATAGGCCATGGGCTCCCCAGCGTGCTGCTGGCCATCAGCCGCAACCGCTCCCGGCTTCCGGCCAAGAATATGTGGACTTCGTTGGTGGCCTCCACCCTCACGGTGGCCTTCGGCGGAAGCGTGGGTCTCGAGGCTCCCATCGCTTCCACGGGTTCGGCCATCGGTAGCAATGTGGGACGCTGGTTCCGCCTGAGTCCTAAGAGCGTACGTCTGCTGCTGGGCTGTGGTGCAGCAGGTGCTATCGCCGGCATCTTCAAGGCCCCTCTGGCCGGTATCCTGTTTGTACTTGAGGTGTTCCTCTTCGACCTGACGGCCACCACGGCATTGCCGCTTTTGATTGCTGCTTTGACAGCCTCCACGGTGGCCTATTTCCTGATGGGCACCGGGGTGCAATTCACGTTTACCGTCGACGGGCAATTCGCTCTGTCACAGTTGCCTTACTATATTGTGTTGGGTGTCTTCTGCGCCGCCGTATCGGTCTATTTCCTCCGTGTCACCGACCATGTGGAGGCTTGGTTCGCCCGACGCCGCAACCTCTGGCTGCGCATGCTTCTCGGCGGTCTGTTGCTGGGTGTGCTGGTGGTGGTCTTCCCGCCGCTCTACGGTGAGGGCTACTCTTCGCTCACGGCGCTGCTGCACGGCAATCCCGACACCCTCTTTGCAGGCGCCCCCTACCGTTCGTTGGCGGGCAACGCGTGGGTGACTTTGGGAATTCTCTTCTCGCTCATCCTCCTCAAGGCTGTGGCTACGGCCACCACCATTGGTTCCGGCGGCGTGGGCGGCACCTTCGGTCCTTCGTTGGTCATCGGCGGGTTGAGCGGCTACTTCATCGCCATGCTGGGCAACCAGCTCGGGCTGCCGCCCCAGAGCACTGCCAACTTCGCCCTGGTGGGTATGGCTGCCGTGATGACGGGCGTGATGCACGCCCCCTTTATGGCCACCTTCCTCATCGCCGAGATCACCGGCGGCTACGGGCTTCTGGTGCCCCTGCTGACAGCTTCGGCCGTCACCTACCTCTGCGTCAGCCCCTTCGAGCGTCACTCCATCTATGCCCGCAAGCTGGCCGCCAAGGGCGACCTGTTGACCCATGACAAAGATGCCTCCGCTTGGCATTTGCTCGATATGAAGAGCTTGATAGAGAATAATTTTGTCATCGTCCGTAGCGGCGACCGGCTTCGCGACCTTGTCGAGGCCATCAAGACCTCGCGCCGCAACCTCTTCCCCGTCCTCTCCGACGACGATAAGTTCTTGGGAGTTATAGTGCTGGACGATGTACGCAAGATAATCTTCGACACTGAGAAATATGACTCTTTGATGGTCGACGACCTCATGCATCCCTTGAGCGAAGGCGATCTCGTGCGCTCGAGCGACGCCCTGAGCGATGTGGTGGAGAAATTCCGCATCAGCAACCGCTACAACCTTGTCGTCATCGACGACAATCAGAACTATCTTGGCTTCCTTTCCCGGGCCAACACTTTCAGCGCCTACCGCCGCTTCATCAGCGACACCAGCGACGAATAATCATCTTTTTATTTGAAAATCCTTCGGGCGGTGAGGTAGCGCTGGGCGTAGTAAGGTTCGGTGCTGCGGCTGATGATGACGCCGTTGTGGGTGGAGGCGTGGATGAAGGTGAACACTCCGGTGACGGTATCGGTCTGGATCGCTATGCCGGTGTGTCCCACGCTCTTATGGCTGTGGCGCCCGCCGAAGAAGACGAGGTCGCCGGCTTGAAGGTTGCGGGTGTCGCTCACCTCGATGCCCAGCTTGGCCTGGGCGCCGCTCCATCCGGGCAGGTCGTGTCCGAAGTGGCGGTAGAGGAAGAGGGCGAAGCCGGCGCAGTCGAAGCCCTTGGGAGTGCGGCCACCGTAGCGGTAGTGGGTGCCGAGGTACTCTTTGGCCATGCCGACCAGCATCAGCCCCGAGTCGGCGGTGGCGATGGTGTGGGGCATCCGGTAGGGCGGCCGGGCTGCGTTTTCTTCCATCTCGATGTCCCAGCAGTTGTGGCGCTGAGTGATCTGTGCTTGCAAGTGGAAAGATGAAAGTGTAAAGATGAAAGATGAAAGTGTAAAGATGAAAGTCTTCCACTTTCCACTTTTCGTTTTCCGGTTTCCGTTTTCCACATTCATCTTTCCTCTTTCTTTTCGGAGTAAAGGTCGAGGGCCACCACTGCGGCGGTGAAGGCCCAGAAGGGGACCGAGAGCTTGTCGGTGTCGAGGAAGTTGTTGAACACTCCGTGCACATAGTAGGTGAGCAGCGAGAGCGTGAATGCCAGCGCCATACGTCCCACGGCGGGGTCTTTTGCCGTGCGGTAGACGCGCACGCCGGTAGCGAAGGTGGTGAGGAACAGCGCCACCACGAGCAGCACCCCGGGCAGCCCCTGCTCGGTCATGGGGCCGATATATTCGCTGTGGGCGTTGCCCAGGTCGCCGGCGTTGGTGCTGATGGTCGAAAGCTGGTAGCTCTTCTGGTAGCTTCCGTAGAGGAACTGGTAGGTGCCGGGACCCACGCCCAGCACGGGGCTCTCCTTCCACATCCGCATGGCCGAGGCCCACCGGTTCAGGCGCTCCAGGTTGCTGGCGTCGGTCGAGATGTTGGAGATGCTCTTCACCTGGTCGGCCAGCGTGTAGCTGCTGTCCTGGTGGTTTTTGCCCAGCTTGTAGAGCACGTCGCTCTGGTAGACGAAGAACAAGCCCACACCCAGACCGAATAGCAGCACCATCCACTTCACCTTCATCCCCATGCGGACGAGCACATAGACGCCCGCCGCCGCCACCACGCTGATCCACGCCGCACGGCAGTAGCTGAAGAACAAACCGGTGCAGAGCAATGCGAAAAGCAGCAATGTGAGTGCCCGCTGCCAGCCTTTCCAGCGTCCGCCAAAGATAAAGTGGACCGATGCGGGCACCATCAGCGCTATGGCGCAGCCGTAGGCCGTGTGGTCGTTGTAGAAAGGCCGCATCACGCGGTGCAGCGTCTGCAGGTCGCTGAAGTTGCCCAGCGTCTTCGAGGTGGCTATCAGGATGACCACGCCGAGCCCGATGGCGTAGGCCCAATAGAACTGGGCGATGCGCTCGCGGTTGCGGAATATCTGCACGGCGGCGAAGTAGAACGGCAGCACGAACCACAGTCGTGCGATGAAGTATTTGAACGACACCCACGGCAGCCGCGACGTGCAGCTCGTCACCACCCACCACGCCAGCGAGGCCAGCAACAGGATGCTTACCGGGTGGCGAAGGATGCGCAGGTCGTAGTTGTGTGCTGCAAGCACTCGGAAGAGGAAGAAGAAGTTGAAGAGTATCATCATCGGCTCGACGGGCACCGACAGCTCCATGCCGGGCATCAGAGCCATGTTGACGGCGAAGGGCGTCAGCAGCGCCATAAGCAGCAAGCCCGTCTCGAGGCGCACATAGAACAGCCACGCCACCAGCAGCGCCAGCGGCACCACGGCCATGGCCACGCCACCCTTCCAGTACATCACCTCGGCCTCGGCCACGATGAACAGCGCCGTCAGCAGCAACGCCGCCAGCAGGCCTTTGTTGCGTTTTATGAAGGCTTTTATCATATAGTTCCTATAGTGTCTATAGTCCCTATAATCATTATTTTTATTCCTTCCTGGCGGGGCAGAACACCAGCAGGCCGAAGATGCACACCACCACGGCGCCCACGGTGCCGCCCAGCACGATGAGCAGGCGCTTGGGATAGGCCTTCTTGTCGGCCGGCACAGCGCCGTCGACCAGATATTTGTAGCTCACCTCCAGCCCGCGGTCCACGCGGGTCTGCATGGCGCGGGTCTGCAGGTCGGCCAGCTGCTCGCACTTGTCAGCAATCAAAATCTCTTTCCACTTTCCACCTTCCGCTTTACACTTGTCCAGCGAGTCGATCTCCTGCTCCATGGCGCCCACCACCCCGTTCATCACCTCGGCCGCCGAAGCCGCGCGGTCGGCGTGGATCTCGTGGCACAGCGTGTCGTACATCGCTGCCATATAGTTGGCAATGTCGGCCGCCCACTGCGGGTCCTGGTCCAGCACCCCGATTTCCACACCCAGGAAGTCGGTGCGCCGCACCGTGATGTTACTCCTGTACTGCTTCTCCAGCTTGGCTTGCGGATGGGCGCCCCCGATGGCGTAGTGCTCCATCAGGTTGAAGCGCTCGCACACCGCATGCTGCATGCGCTTCGAAGTCAGAATCTGTATGGCATACTCGCAGTCGCGCTCGATGCCGTAGTCCATGAAGTCGAGGCTGTAGTGATAGTCCATGATGGCCTTGCTGAGGCGGTTCGAATTGGTGGGGAAAATCACCGCGCTCGACTTGTAGAGGGGCTTGATGAGCAGCGACACCGCAAGGCTCGCCGCCGCCGCCACTGCCGCCACCGCGGCCAACACCTTCCACCAGCGCGCAAAGAAACGCCTCGTGGCCCCGTGGTCGTAACTGTTACCGAAAGTTTGTTCCATACTAATATTAAATTACTTTTTTCCCATGATAACGGCACCCCGCTCCGAATATTGTGTCAAGACATAAAAACCCTAACATACACGACCATAGACCGTCTGCAGTCGGACCAACCTCGGACATGAGTCGGACATGAGTCGGGCATGAATCGGAGCGGCCCGAGAGGGGTAGTTGGGATATCTTGTGCACGATATAATTGTATATTTATTCTTAATATAGTCAGTGTGGGTTGTGTAGTCCCCGGATGTTAACAAATGTTAAATATAAAAAATACTTTTGCCAGTTTGAAATATTGTGTTACTTTTGCAGTGTACTAGTAAACTAATACAGTGATACAAAAATCAAATTATAATATGACACACAGTAAGTTACAAAAAATCGCAGTCGTGATGCTGCTAATGTTTTTCTCCTTCGGAGGAGCAGTAAAGGCACAAAACGTGCAAGTCAAGGGTAGGGTGGTCGACGCCGAGACGGGCGAGGCGATGCCGTTCGTCAACGTGGCGCTGATGCGTCCGGCCGACACTGTGTTTATGCGTGGTGCCACCACCGACTTCAACGGCCGCTTTGCCATCGAAGATGTAACGACGGGCGACTATCTGATGCAGACCTCGTTTGTGGGGTACCTGACGGTCCTTAAAGACCTTAAGGTCCTTGGCGACCTTGATGACCTCAAGATTGAGCTCCACCAGGGCACCACTCTCGAAGAGGTGAAGGTGGTGGCCGCCAAACCCCTTTACGTCATGGACGGCGAAAAGAATATGTATAATACTAAAGAGGACCCGTCGATCCAGACCGGTACCGCCAGCGACGCCCTTCAAAATGCCCCGGGCGTGGAGGTGGATGCCGAGGGAAATATCACCCTGCGTGGCGTCTCCAGCGTCGAAATCTGGATCAACGACCGTCCGAGCCACATGAATGAGGAGGCCTTGAAGCAGTACATCAAGACCATGCCGGCGGGCGCCATCGAGCGCATCGAGGTCATCACCAACCCCTCGGCGCGCTATAGCACCAACGGCGGCGTCATCAATATCGTCACCAACCAGACGGTGAAGCGCAACGAGCTGCTTTGCGTGGGCGTGCGCGGTACCACCACCCCGGTCGTCGCTCCGTGGCTCTCCTACGTGTGGGCCAACGAGAAGGTGGACTTCAATATCTACCTCAGTGGCAACTACGGCCGGCAGGAGTCGGCCGCCGCCGGCACTGCCACCCTTTTCGACGCCAACGGCGACACAAGTCGCTACCAGGAATACAGGACCAAGAACAAGATGCCCTTCTACGGCGGCTACGCGGGGGTCAACATGAACTGGAACATCGACAGTATGACCCACCTCT
>JAEEGL014194900.1_pt1 | contig 29335 bp, 20 predicted proteins | sample 9134231 | NCBI WGS metagenome assembly JAEEGL01 (sample SAMN16246548, study PRJNA631951) | gut metagenome | biome: gut microbiome; feature: rumen; material: fiber-attached | host: Bos | place: Iran: Karaj | collected 2018-10 | reverse complement strand
TTGCGCTCACCCCGGGCTGTGATATGGCACCCTTTCAGGGTGCTGGTGGAGATGGCAAACCGAATTCCCGGTAAATTCATCGAATTGTGTAAATCCGGGAAACAAATCATTGCGGCGCGTATGCAATAGCGCCGCCGGGGGTAGGCGCGTATTTCGCAGTAGAGACGTTTCGTGAAACGTCTCTGCGAGATAGCGCCGCAGGGGGCGTGAGCCCCCTTCTAAACATCATCATCCGATTCGTCGTCGTCGCCCAAATCGCCGACATCGTTGAGCGAATCGAAATCGTTGCGTTTGACGCCGTCTTTGGGCAGGGCGTCGCCCATGGGATCGATTTCGACCGAATCGTCGCGGAATTCGCGGCCCCAATCCTCGACGGGAACGGGTTCGGAATCGAGCAGCGGTTCAGTGACATCTTCAAGTTCGTCGGCGTTTCCGGCGTTTTTGATTTTCATCACTTCGTCGAACAGGCGCGATGCGGCGAGTTCCTGCACGAGCACGTTGTAGCGGCGGGTTGGCTGCCAGGCTTGTTTGCCGGAGTAGCGCGTTTCGGTGAAGCAGCCGAATTCCTTGAGGCGCTCGAGATTGTAGCGAATAAAGCGCGACGTGGTGTTGCGAGCTTCGCGGCCGTCTTTGGTTTCGCGCACCGACTGCATGTTGTCGTAGACGCGCCATGCGTCGTAAAGACCGGTACGGATATCGTCCATGTTGGGATCGACCGTGGCGAATTCCTCTTTGAGGCGGGCGCAAATCGCGCGAAGTGAATCGTCCACTTCGTCGACGGTCACGGGCGGACGCGGGCGGTTCACGTCGTCTTCGAGATCACGGGCGCGCGGAAATACAGTCGCCGCAATGGTTATCTGAATCAGGCCGTCGAGCAGGCGAACGTCGGCCGAAGAATTGCTCGAACGGAATTCAGATGCCTTCATCCAGAACACGCTCCCTTCTCTCGGACTGAGCACAATGCCATGCTCGCTCACATTGAGCACATACAGCCCCAGGCCATCGCTCATTTCGGCCACGACATCGCGGAATTCACTGCGGTTGAGATATTCGCGAATCAACTCGCGGTATTCGGTATTCTGAATCGGTCGCACCCTGGGCTGCAATCCCCACTGAATCAGCGTAGCTGCCCGAAAAACATCTGTAAGTTCCAGCGACATGATATTTCCTTAAAAGTATTAAAGTCCTGTCTCCCGACAGTGGAATGGATGACTTGTTAAGAGCTTGGAGCTTGGAGTTAGGTTTAACGATCACTCAAAGCTCTAAGCTCAAAGCTCTAAGCTGTAAATCCTGTAACGATATATCTTCATCTCCACTCCCGGGCGGACATTGCTTATTTAAAATGATTCAATCGGTTCGAGCCAGACATCGTCGCCGTAAAACTCGGTATCGACGAGGAGATCGCCCGATTTTTCGACGCGAACGATGGGCTTTTCGGTGCTTTCGATATCGAAATGCTGCATCACGAGCAGCACGATCACAGCGCATTGTGCATGCGTGAATTTCTGTGCACGCGCGTAGGCAAGCAAATCGCTGAGCGTGGTCTTGTGAACGACGCTCTGCAGCAGATGTTCGGCGATTTTGCGGTCGTTTTCGCTATAGAGCGCAATGTCGCCAGCCAGATGATCGGGCTCGAACGGCTCGATATCGATCCAGTCGCGCCGCAGTGCGCGTTTGGGGCGCAAAAGCCCGTCGAACAAGAAGCACAGCGACACCTGCTGAGGCACCTTGGGCGCCATCAGATGCGGAATGGTCTTTTCGGCAATCGCGGTCACATCGGTCACCGACATGGCCATCATGGGCTCGACGATTTCGCGCATCAAATCGGGCATTTTCGAGATATTTTCGGCGACAAACGCCTGCTGCGCCTGACTGTCCAAAAACGTGGTGCGCGCCGTCATCAGCTCGCGCTGCAGCACCGTATGGGTCTCGACGCAATACTGAATCGCGGCCACGATCCTTGCCACGGCCAGGCTTTCAGGTGTGCCGGGCGTGAGCGAGTCGAGCCGGTCGGTCGCCGTAAGAATGATGTTGTGCTCGACATCGAGTCTGTCCTCGAGATGGCCCATGGCCTCGGCGATCAGATTCGGCGCCTTTTCGGCCCAGTCGACGCGTGAGATATCGCGCTGTGTATCGCGCAGCATCTTGCGCAGCCGGTCGCAATAAAGCCTCGACTGACGCACGGCATAATGCGCATTTCTGCGGGCTTCGTCGAATTTTCCGCGGCACATCTGCGAATGCACAATGGCCTCGGTGGCCGCCTGACTGTCTTCGAGATCGAGCTCAAGCGCATTAAAGTTGAGGTTGACGGCCTCGTTCGTGAGCCGCATCACCAGATCGCCGTTCAGTCCGAAAGCGTCCTGAATGAGGCGGAATTCCAGCTGCCGCTCGACGAGTTCTCCGCTTTCGTCCAAATCGGAATACGGAATTTTAAACGGCCTGCGGGCATCGCCGTCGTTGCGCAGCGCCGCAAAAACCTTGTCGGTAATCTGCACATGCCGTTCGACATCGGGCAGCAGCCCCGCGCGCCTGTCCATCGCGTCGAGCAGCGGCGCAAGCGAAAAGTCGATGTATTCGCGGTCTGCCTCGATTTCCATGCCCATGCGTTCGGCAATCACATCGAGTATTTTCAAGGCAATGACGAGGGTATCGTAATGGCGGAAAGCCTCATCACGCCGCGTATCCGACTGCCCCAGCTGATACAGAGGGCTGGCATGCAGCAGCACGCGTAATCTTCTAACGAGCGCGGTATTCCTTATCTCGTCGCTCGTAACCGGCGCATCGTCCGGCAACTTGCTAAACAAATCCATTACTCTACCATCCTTTGCAGAGTGTCGCAAAAAAGCCGGGTTCTTTTACGCAATTCGATCGGATAGTGCAAGCAGTTTGTGTGCATGTTGCTCGCCTATGCGCCGCCAGCGCATACGGCTCGCCGGCCCGTGCTATTGGCTCACGCCAATACGCCCGGGCCATTGCTGCAGCCCTGGGCCACCATTTGTTTGCACTTTTCAAGATTATCTGATAAAATGATAAAAGGTTGAGTGTACGATTTAACAAGGAAACAACAACACAACATAAGGAGAACAAAAATGTTAAAAGGCATTCTGGAGCGTTTTCGCGGAGGCTTAGGCGGAGGCATCACCAAGGACCCCAAGCCCCTCGACATCGGCACAGTGACGAACGTCTCGGACGCTGCAGCCAAAGACGAGCAAATGACCGGCGGCGACGATAAAAAGGGCGTCATGATGCTCGCCAAACCCACTGATAACACCGATCATGTGTTTAACCTGTATGAAGATCCCGAAAAAAAGACAGGAAACCAGAAAGTGACAGCACCGACGCCGGTGCGCGTCGACATGAGCGACACGATCGATAACTACGTCAAAGTGACCGAAGTTCCTGAACATCCCGAAATCAAGCCCGGCTATGGGTATAAGGGCAGCGTGCGAAACACCGATGCCATCTTCAAAGCGATGGAAGCCGGCGGATTCGGAAGCGATAAAACCGAACGCGACGTCTATCTTGCCAACATCAACCATGAGTCTGGCAAAGGTACGACTTACGCAGAGGATACGAATTACCGATACACGCAGTTTACCGGCTTCAAAACGGAAGCAGAATGCGGTGCAAAACCCGGAACCGCCGGAAACACGCAGGGAAAGGGTGCAAACGGACAGGCAACAAAGTATTGCGCTGCCTATGTTGCAGCCGGATTGCCGCTTGAAAGCGATTTTGCAAGCTGGGACGGCGCAAAGAAAGCAAACATCATGTATGGCGTGGAAGGCCAGACACTGCCCAATGGCACCAATGTCGATCTGGGAGACTCTGCAAAATATGTGGATCTTGGCAATACAAGCGCAAATGATGGCAATCGCTATCGCGGCCGTGGTGCGATTCAGCTAACCGGAAAGGACAATTACAAAAGTGTAAACACAAAGCTGAACAAGGTCGACGAGAGCGGCAAATCGCCATACCAGAAAGTGACCGGAACCAATGATACCGTCGATATCGTCTCAAATCCCGAATCCGTATCCAACGACGAATATCTGGCCAATCTGGTTTCTGCCCTGTACTGGAGAGACAGCGTTCACAGTGCTGTTGCAGGCAAAGATGCCGAGGCGGCATTAAAAAGCTCCCGCCAAAAGGTCAACAGCGGCTGCGGCGTCGACGAGGTCACCAAACAATACAACCAGCTGGAAGGCTACGATGCTGCTTACGAAACCTATCAGAACGAGAAATCCGGTGCTCCTGCCGCCGGCAAACAGACTGCCGACGAACCGGTAAAAACCGAGGATGATCCTGTAAAAGACGACACCTCAGACATCGAATATCCCAGCATTGATGTCGATTCTGCCATCAAGTACAACACGGACAAGAATCCCGGTATGCTCGAATACATCCAGACCTATCTGGGACTCCCCAAAACAGACAAATTCGATGAACTCACGGTTAAAACCATCGCCAAATGGCAGGAAGAATCCGGCGAACTCAAGGTGGACGGCAAATTCGGTGATAAATCCTTCGACTATGCCATGAAACATGGTTTGGACAAGATTATGCCGACAATGCTCGACGAAGTCGTTGTCACCGGTGATAAGAATAAAGATAAATCATCCGATTCAGATGACAAGGCAGATACCAGCGACGTTTCTAAACCCAAAGAAGATAAGAAAGATGAACCAGATCCTGCAGGGCTTTATACGGAGTCAGAAGTCATCGGAAAAGATTCGACAAACAAAAAAGCGATCGAAACCATTCAGTATTACTTGGGAAAGTATGGCTTTGAATCTGGTACCAAAGGTAAAATGGATGTCACAACATTCAGAAATATCATGTACTATCAGTTTACGCGTAATTTAGCTGATGTAGACGGTGTCGTTGGGCCGAAATCGTGGGCCGCATTCCGTGACGATCCCGGAGTTGTTTACCAAATGGATGATACCATTGGCTATGTTAATGGTGAGTCAAAGAAAATTACACTTGGCACCATAACAGATGGTAATGGTAAAAATTGGAAGATTGCCGATAAAGCTGTTGCATCTTTTAATGACATGAATGATTTCTATAAAGAAAAACATAATGGAAAAGGATTGAAGATCACCTCTACTTATCGTGCAATGACATCTGCGGGCACAAAAGCATCCGGAGCCGGCGGTGTTAGCGGTCAGATCGAATTGTACGCAAATTATAAGTATAGTGTGGGCGGACAAGCATTGGCAGCGAAGCCAGGAACAAGTAATCACCAAAGCGGTATCGCAATTGACTTCGATATGACGACAGTTAAAGATGCCAATGGTAACAGAATTAAAGAAAATGGCCGATATGTAATTACAGAGGGCTCAAAACCGCTCGAAGAGTGGTTGTTGACATATGGCCCGAATTATAATTACTACAACATTAAGAGTGAACCCTGGCATTACGACTACAAGGGTTAATAGATTCCATCTTGCAACAAAATAGGCGGCCAATGGCCGCCTTTTTTGTTGCCGTGCGTATTGGCCAAGGGGCACTGCGGTTCCATCGTCAGCCAGCCGCCCAGGCAGTCCAACCCGGCGGCGAGCGGCGTAACCGCAAGCAGAACCGACGCGACGCCGAGATACATTCCCGTCTCCGGGTCTCCGGCTGCATACGGCAAGGCGCCCCAAATGCCGCCAATGGCTGCAGTGATTTCCCCGACCAATCCCAAGCCTGGTTCAGCCATCATGCGTCCGAACGTTATGGATAGCCAATAGCTGAATCGCGACCGTGGGTAGAGAAAATTTTATTCTTAAATTCTTTCACAAATGGCAAGAAAAAACGTATAATATATGGGGTTTGTTTGTTTTAGGTGTAAAAGGCAACAAACGAGAAGGAGGAGACATTATGGATAGATTAGAGCAAACTCAGAATCAGGCACAGCTGGATCTGGACAAAGCGAAAAAAGATCAGGCTGGCGTAAACGGTGGGGATTCCCAGAGCCGGGGTGAGCAGAAGAATCAGGGCGTCACGATGGTCGCCAGTCCGATCGAAAATAGCGACAAGACAGTGAATCTATACGATGATCCCGAAAATAAGACCGGCAATCAGAAATTTACTGATGCGCCATTCACGGTCAAAGCAGACCCGAATGATGTCAAAAAGTCTTTTATCAAGATCCTGTCGATACCCAAACATCCCGAAGCCAAGCCCGGTTACGCCTATAAGAGCAGTATTCGGAATACAGACGCGGCTTTCAAAGCGCTGGATTATTTCAACATTACCGGCGAGGAACGCAATGTCTTTTTGGCAAACGCAGACCACGAATCTGGCGGCGGTACAGCACTTGTTGAAAGCACCAAATACTCAACCGCACTCTATTGGGGCGGTGGCAGTGGCCTCGTTAAAGACAAAAATGGCAATAATGTAGAGAAGTCATATGACGGTATCAACAATCAAACCCGTGCCATCACAAAAGGCTATTTTGAGAAATATGCGAAAGAGTCCGGTCAGACCGACGCAACAAAGCGCAGGAATTACGCCAACGAAAAATTCCAGGCACTCTTCAGCACATGGACAAGCGAAAAGATCGGCAATTATATGTATGGCATCGAAGGTGCAGAGCTTGCCGAATCACTGAATCAAAAGCCATCAGGTGACTGGATTTACAAGGGCATGGACAACGTCAATAAGGGCGATGGCTATAAATATCGCGGTCGTACCTCTGTTCAGATTACTGGCCGCAATGCATACCAAACCCTCCACAACAAGCTCAACGAAAAGGCGGAAACGGGATCGGATGTAACGGTGTATGAAAAGGTTACCGGGAAAAAGGGTCCCATCGATGTGATAGGTAATCCGGATCTCCTCGTCCAGGATGAGTTTCTCTCATATTTCGCCAGTGCTGAATTCTGGGATCGTGTGAGCCGTCGGCGCATCAAGAATACACTCAAAAACAATAATTTGGGTGACAAGAATAGCCTGAACAGTCTTACAGACAGCAAACAAGCGGTACTCATCGGGCGCAAATCCATTGCCGGAGAGAGTACCAATTTGAGTAAAAAGCCTATCGGCCTCGCCGATACGCAGGAAAAATATGATAAGAACCACGCAGTCTATGACGAGGCATATGCAGAATATTCCGCCGGGAAAACGTCGAATGGCGGTTCTGGTTCTGAGCTGGCTGGCCAAAGCACAGAAAAACCACAAGTCCCCGAACCCCCAGCAGATCCTGTTGTCGAGTATCCCGACATCGATGTGGCAGCGGCCATTTCGTACAATACCAAACACAATCCCGGCATGCTCGAATATCTGCAGACCTATCTCGGCATTGCCAAAACAAATGAATTTGACGAAACCACAGTTAAAACCATTGCCAAATGGCAGAAAGATACAAACGGCGTTCTGAAAGTCGATGGCAAATTCGGTGATAAATCCTACGAATATGCGCTTAAACACGGCTTGAAAGAACTCATGCCGACGATGCTCGACGAAGTCGTCATCACTGGCAAGAAAGGCGGTTCTTCTGCGAATGATGGTGGTGGATCGGCCGGTGGCGATGCAGATCGTGGTGTTGAAGAAAAACCAAAAGAAGAAAAACCAAAAGAAGTAAAGCCAGATGAGCCTGATCCTGCCGGTCTCTATACAGGGACAGAACTCATCGGTAAAAACTCTTCAAACAGATCAGCTGTTAAAACCATCCAATACTACTTGAAAAAGTATGGTTTTGAACATGGCGCCGAAGGCAAAATGGATCACAAAACATTCCTAAATGTTATGTATTATCAGTTCACCCGTAACTTATCCAGCGTTGACGGTGAAGTCGGAACAACATCATGGGGAGCATTCCGTAACGATCCCGGAAAAGTGTACGAAATGGACGATACAATCGGTTATTCTGGTGGTAAATCGAAGAAAATCACCCTTGCACCTATTAAAGATGCCAATAATAAAGAGTGGAAGATCGCAGATAAGGCTGTAGAGTCATTCAACAATTTGCACAATAAATATAAGAGTACGCACAGTGGGAAAGGGCTTGCCATTACATCCACTTATCGTGCCATGACATCCGCAGGAACAAAAGCCTCTAAATCCGGAGGAAACAGCGGTCAAATTGAGTTATATGCAAATTATAAGTATGGCATTGGTGGCCAGGCATTGGCCGCGAAACCCGGAACCAGCAATCACCAAAGCGGTATTGCAATCGATTTTGCGATGGATACCGTCAAAGTCAATGGCAAAAAGGTTAAAGATGCCAATGGTCGTTACAAGATTCAGGATTCATCCAAACCGCTCGAAAGATGGTTAATTGATAACGGACCAGATGATAAATTCTATAACATTAAAAGTGAACCCTGGCACTACGATTACAAAGGTTAAATCATTCCATCATGCTGTTAAAGGCGGCCACTGGCCGCCTTTTTTGTTGGGGGATGTACGGCGATTGTGGTGCTTTTATCAAGCATTGTGGTGCAAAGACCTGTGACACTGCGCTCAAACCGGGGGCTGATGATATACAACGCCAATTGTGTTCATACACATTTTAAAATGCTGTAGTCCGGGAATGGGTAATAGACAATCAGAATGAATGTTTAAAGTCAATCGGTATCGCCCCCAAAACGCAACACCGATGGCACAGTTTTTTCATACCCATTAATGTAAGACTAGATCACGGGCTTTGTATGCCTGTTGTCATTTTTTTTCGTTTTTCGAGGGAGAAAGCATTTATGAAGAAACTGCTGTTTTGTGTTGTGCCATTCGTACTTCTTGCCGCTTGCAGCGATGATTCGGGGAACAATGAATACCAGGAAAAGTGTGATCCTGAAACCTACAATATGCGATGCGTAGATGGTGAGGCGATATGGTGCGGTAGTGATGGCTCAGTATATAAAGGATCCTATTATTGTCAGACTACAGATGAGCTTATGAAAGGTATTGAATACAATGGTGAATTAACAGGATTAGATGGATTGCTTGAGATTACAAATATTAGCTTTCCTGTTAAGAATGATGACCACGTGATATATAATAGATCGTGTAGCGATAATGTCACAGAGAGTGTTTACTGTTTGCTTCCGCATTTAATTGTTAAGAGGACATGCACACCAATGCCAGATGGCAAGAGCTACTGGCGATATTCGGTTGATGAATGCGACACTATATGTTTGGATGAGCATTATGGCTTTAATCACATAGCGTCATGTGTGCATCATGGTGATTCTTGCGAGAATGAGGGGCCGATTGGGTGCAATCGTGATCGTGCTTATTACTGCAGAGATAAGAAGGTTGCAGAAGAAATATGCAATAAAGGTGAGATGTGTATATCAGACCCACTCAACACATCATGCAGACCACCATGCGAAGAAGGAGGTCAGAAAATCAAGTATTGTTTATACACGGATTCCCATATCACCGGAACATGTGCTCCCTCGCCCTGGAACAATGGCAAGAACTATCCAATCGCCGCACCTTTGGAGAATTATTATGGGCTCGAAATGGCACCAGAGGGATTATGCGTAAATGGTAACTATATATTTTATTCAACAGAACCAACTGATTATTTCGGCAATCCAAATGAGCTTTCATGTGCTTCTGAGAATGATAATAATAAAGGAAAGTGCTTAAGTAACACTGCAGTTTATTGCAAATACCCAAAAGGGTATCATGTAACACAACAGTGCCGCACAGTTTGGAGCGGTGAGCATGCTTTTCATAATGGCGAAAGATGCATGATGAAAGACTCCATTCCATATTGTGCCAAGCCATGTTTTACACTTGGAGACAAAATACACAAACTAGATGATAGTGGGGAAAGCACAGGAGTATTCATTTGCGAACAAACGCCTAATGGGCTGTATTACGTTCTTCAGGAAATGTATTAATTCCCGTGCACGGTATGTTTAAATACCGATGCATGAGCAGTGATGTGCTGAGGCTCAAAATAGTTGTTTGGGAAGTGTAGCCAATTCGACGTCGGGGAATGCGGCAGAACCGTTCAGCGAGCAGGCGTTGCTGAAATCCTGTCATTCCATCCCCGACTTATTCTTCACATTTAGAATAGTGCACCAAAGCATACGAAGATGCCCGAACAAACATCCGGAGCGATGGAACAGGCGGCACCTGGGAACCGCGAAGCAATTGTCTTGATGGCAAGAAGCCTGTGTTAGACCGCCTTTGAAGCTTGCCAGATTGTTGCAGAGGTTTGATGGTTCATGTGCTTCGGCGTATCACCATACTCTGGCAATACAGCTTATTCTGATGGTTTTCCGGGATCCAAACCAAAAGCGCCGGCGTATTGAGGCGCAGCCGAGATAGACGGCGCGGCGAGGCGTATGCGCACGACGTGCGCATAGCCGAGCGGCATCAGGCGCAGAAAATGAAGGATGATGCGATATCATGGTGACGCGATGCAAAAAAACTGTGTTATGAATGAACGATGCGTGGTAAAATGCTTGATGCGGGGGTATGAGGCCCCCTGTTGATTCACATTTATGAGGTATGAAATGAGCGAAGTAAAAAAGAGTGTTGCAGCAATCGTGGACAAAATTTTGACGAAAGGCATGTCGCTGATGGAGTCTGAGCGAGCGCAGCAGCTGCTGTCGACGCCGCAGGCACAGAAGGCGCTGGACTTTGGAATGAACGCGCTGACGAAAGCGCAGGAAGCCTCCGAGGCACTCAAATCGAAGCTGGCATCGAAGCTTGGCCTGGTATCGCAGAAGGAAGTTGAAGAACTGCGCAGTGAGATAGCCAGACTTCAGGCTGAAAAAGCGGCCCTCGAAGCCGAGAAAGCCGGCGATAAGGAACAGGCATAGCAATGGCGCTGGACAGCAGACGGATTCGCCTGATTCTCCTGATCACCCTGGGCGTCATCGTGGTGGCGGTCGTGGTGGGGTGGTTTGTCGTCGTTCCGGGAATCGTTTCGCGTGAACTCGACAAGGCGCTGAGCAAAGCGCAGGAAAAGACGGGGCGGACATTCGAGGCAGAAAACGTCAGATTGGCGGGTCTGAAGGGCATCCATGTGGGTCATCTGACCATTTCGGATGTGAATGAACCGAGCAAGATTGGCGTCCGTGTAGACGATGTGAGCATCTACTTGAGCGGACTGCCGATTAACGACGATTTCAGCATTTCGTCTGTGTCTGTGGGCGATTTGAATGTATCGCTGCGCCGTGGCGAGGATGGGACGAATTTCGATGATATCATTCGGATGATCAAGCCCAAGCCCGTGGTGGATGCGGCGGTGCCTGCTGCTGCCAAAAAGCCGGAAGCCTGGAAGCGGTATTTTACGCCGTTTCCGGATATTGTGATTTCGTCTGTGGCCATCACCACAGACCCGATTCGGGTGACCGACGATTTTGAGATCGGCGCGGTTTCGGCCCAGAACATCCATGTGACGACCGAAATGACCGATGACGTCGAGTATCTGGTCGACGGAGCGGTTTCGGCGCTGCTGGTCGAATCGGGCACGCCGACGACGTATCGGTCGGCGCTGAGCGGGCGCATCCGCAGCCCAAAGAAGGGCCGGATTACGCTGAGTGCGCCGAAATCCGAAGCCGGAACAATGCCGGCGATGCTCACACAGGGCAACGCCAGTGTGACATTTGATAACGTGATATTCAGTCTGCCGTCGACATTTGAAGTGTCGGAACTCAAGGTCGCGGAAAAGGATCGCATGCTGGTTCAGGCTGCATCCGCCCGGGCGCGCCTGATGACCCTGCCGCCGACCAAAGTCAGCGGCGTCTATTTGAAAGAAGTCGAGCTCGTATCGCCCGAAATCCACGACTATCTCACAGATGACGGTTCCGTTCTGACCAACCTGGGCAAAGCGATTGCCAGCCGGTTCAAAGACGATCCCAAGGTGGAAAAAGCCGTGGAGCAAGCCACCGAGAACGTGATCGTCGCCCCCAAAAAGGCCAAGTCGCCCAAGGATCATTTCTTTTCACAGCGCATGTTTGTGACCGACGGCAAGATTCTTGTCGAGGATATGCGCGAGATGCCGGCGACCGATGTGTCGATCGAGCATATCAATCTGGAAATCGGCTACCGCAGCATCCGCAAGGTGCTCGACTATCAGATTTCTTTGGATGCCCTGCAGCCCGTGGCGGCGAACCTGATGTTCGACGGCCAGTATCAGATGAAGCTGGATGAGACGCAGGGGAAGGTGGAAATCCATGATTTGCACAGCACCGACGCGCTGAAGAAGTTCCAGACGAACCGGCGAGCGCAGCTGGCCGAAAAATCACAGAGTTCGTCGCTCGAAGCCATGCTGGTGAGTGCCTGCGATTTCGATTCGGTACAAGCCGATGTGGATGTCGGTTTTTACTACAGTCTTAAAACGGATGATCTGAAACTGAACGGATCGGTTGCAGTCGACAAGTTCAGATTCATGAACGAGGCCGTGAGCCGGGATCCGGTTGAACTGACCGGAAAAGCATCATTCGATATCGCATCGAACCTGAAGAACAACGTCTATGATGTTAAATCGCTGGTTTTGGAATCGGGTGATATCCGGCTTGAAAACTCACTCAAGCTCGAAAAGGTCTATCGCAAGACCCGCGAACGCAGTGCCGGACATGTGCCGCAGATGACCGAGTCGTGGCAGTTCGATATCCATTCGGTGCTGCCGTCGCAGCGCATGCAGAAGATTTTTGAAGCAGTGCCGCACGCATTCCGAAACGACATCGATGGTATGGAATGGGCAGGAGAACTGGGATTCGACTTCAGTGCATCCGGTTATCTGAACAGCCTTTCGGAAGTGCAGCACAAATTCAATCTGTCGCTTTCGTCCGATTTTGCGGTGACGCACTGGCCAGTGAACAAGAGCATCCAGGCGCTGAATACGGGCATGTCGCTGCATGTAAACGATCCGAATGCGCTCAACGCGCACACGATCACGATACCGCCATCTATTTATGGGGTGTGGCGCGGGGATTACCCGGTTTATACGCCGCGCATGGGCGCGGATGATATCCGGGCCAGCTATCCCGACTGGGTCGTTTTTGAAGATTTGAATCCGTGGCTCATCCAGCTGATCACGACGACCGAAGACGGCACATTCTTTACGCACGAAGGCTTTAGCGCGATGCAGATAAAGGCGGCGCTTGAGCGCAACGTGAGCCGCGGCAGCTTTAGCCGCGGTGCCTCGACGATCAGCATGCAGCTCATCAAGAATATGTTCTTCGACCGCACCAAATCGATCGCACGCAAATCGCAGGAAGCGCTCTATACCTGGCTGATGGAATCGGTTGTCCGCATTCCCAAGCAGCGCATTATGGAGCTCTATTTCAACATCATCGAATTTGGTCCCGAAATCTACGGCATTGAAGAGGCTGCAAAATACTATTTTGGCAAGCGCAGCATCGATTTGTCGCTGAAGGAATGCGCATTTTTGATGGCCATCGTCCCCAAGCCGCGCAGCGGCGCGAACCATCGCCAAAAGCCGACGCTCGACAAGTGGCTGCAAAAATCGATGAATCTTTATATTGAGGAAATGTATCGACGCAAATGCAATCCCGAGACGCTGGCCAATATGCGTTCGCGGTATGCCCGTCGAAACCAGAAGATGCCGTATGAACCATGCTGTCCGCCCAAAGACAGTCTGCAGCTGATGCTCACAGCCGATACGATGTCATTCTACATTCCGGATCCATCGAATCCGTCTGAATATGGCTATGATCCATCGCTTTATACGCCCGGGGGCACACTGCTCACCCCGCGCCGCCGGTCGACCTGCGGCATGCATCCCGAAGCCGAAGCCGACGAGGAACTCGAATCCATCTTTGAAGCAGTGCCGCCCGATTTGATGAATCCATAAGCAGGCAAACTGCGGCCATGACGTGAACAGGAAATCGACATGCAATTATTCGAAAATCAAAAGCATTCATGCGCATTTATTGGCATGATTCATTTGCGTGCACTGCCGGGCACACCGGAGCATTCGCTGTCGTTTGCAGAGATTCTGGACTGCGCGATGCGCGATGCCGAAGCCTTGTCGAAGGGCGGCTGTGATGCGCTTCTGGTCGAGAATATGGCGGATCTGCCCTATCTGAATGGCCACGTGGGTCCCGAGATCGTTTCGGCGATGGCCATCGCCGTCGATCGCATCCACCAGCGTTTCGATTTGCCCATCGGCGTTCAGGTGCTCGCCGCAGCCAATATCGAAGCCATGGCCGTTGCATCGTGCGCAGGTGCAAGCTTTATACGTGCCGAAGCCTTTGCCTATGCACATGTTGCCGACGAAGGCCTCATCAATGCCTCGGCGGCCGAAGTGCTGCGCTTTAGAAAGCATATCGGCTCGAGCGTCAAAGTCTGGGCCGATGTGCAAAAGAAACATGCCTGCCATGCGATCACGTCCGATGCAAAGCTCGAAGATCTGGCGCACGGATTTGCATTCTGCGGCGCAGACGCGCTTATCGTGACCGGGGTTTCGACAGGCTGTGAAGCGCATCTCGAAGACGTCGCACAGGTCCGTCCTGCCGGACTTCCTGTCGTGATAGGATCTGGCATTACAGTCCAAAATGCCGCCAGATTTGCGGCTCAAACCGATGGTCTCATCGTCGGCACTTCGATAAAAATCGACGGCAACTGGCGGAATCCGGTTGAACTGTCTCGCGTTAAAGCCATCGCAGACGTCCTGGTATGAAAATTAACGAAATCTTCTATTCCATACAGGGTGAAGCGAGTTTCGCCGGACAGCCGTGTGTCTTTGTGCGGCTGTCGGGGTGCAATCTGCGATGCCGGTGGTGTGATACGACATACGCCTATAGCGAAGGGTGCGACATGTCGATCGACGAAATCCTCGCCAAAGTCGAGGCATACAACTGTGATCTCGTCGAAATCACAGGCGGTGAACCCATGTGCCAGCACGCCGAAGCCTGCACGCTGATGCAGCGTCTGGTCGACCTTGGCAAAACCGTGCTGCTCGAAACGAATGGATCTCAGCCGCTCGACGATGTGCCCGAAGCCGTGCACCGCATCATCGATCTCAAGCCGCCCCAAAGCGGCACGGTTCACAACGCACAAATCTGGCGCAGCTATGCGAAAAACTGGCGAGCAAGCGACGAAATCAAAGGCGTGATTGCCGATCGCGGGGATTTCGAGTGGTGCATTCAAAAACTGCACGAATACGACGCATATCATCATGTGATCATCCACTTTTCGCCGGTTTGGGGAGCGCTGAACCCCGCCGATCTTGCGGCGTGGATTTGCGATGCGCACCTGCCAATCCGCCTCAATCTGCAATTGCAAAAAATAATTTGGGATCCAAATGCACGGGGCGTGTGAAATCGTGGTATAATTAAAGTTGGAGGTGATATGGCAATAACACTATCAAAAACATTTCGCTTTGAAGCAGCACACAGGCTGCCGCATGTTCCCGAAGGCCACAAATGTGGCCGCCTGCATGGTCACAGCTATCAGATCGATGTGATTGTGAAAGGCGAAATCGATCCATATACGGGCATGGTGATCGACTTTAACGACATTGCCAAATCGTGGGAGCCGCTTCACAATGTGCTCGATCACTACTATCTCAACGAGATCGAAGGTCTCGAAAACCCGACTTCAGAGATCCTGGCAGCCTGGATTTATCATCGTTTAAAACCGTCGCTGCCTTGTTTGTCTGCCATATATGTCCACGAAACATGCACATCAAGTGCGCGTTATGAAGAGTAGGATAATCCCATGAAAGATGTCGTTGCAGTCATCCTCGCCGGAGGCAAAGGCAGGCGCATGCACTCCATGCAATGCAAAGCGCTCCATAAAGTTGCAGACCGTTCCATGCTCGACTGGACGCTGGATGCGTGTCAGCTGGCCGGCATAGAAAATGTCATCGTCGTCGTCGGTCTGTTGTCGGACGATATCCGTGCGCACCTCGCCCGCGACGGTCACGCCCTGAACATCCATATTGCCGTGCAGGAAGAGCCGCTTGGAACCGCCGATGCCGTGCGTTCCGCCCTCGACAAAATGAAAGAGCTCAAAGCACGTTACGCGATTATCCTGCCGGGTGATTTACCCAATATCCAGGCTGCGACGCTGAAAAAGCTCATGCTCAAGCGCGCCCAAAAGTCGCTGCTGTGTCTCACGGTTGTGCGCGACGAACCCGCCGCCTACGGCCGAATCGTCCGCGATGCCGATGGCCATGTTTCACGCATCGTCGAATTCAACGAGTGCACCCCCGAACAAATCGCCATCAAAGAAGTGAATGCCGGCATCTACAGCGTGCCGCTCTCATTCCTCGAAACCGCACTGCCGCAAATCAACAACGACAATAATACAGGCGAATACTACTTTACCGATATCATCGCCATCGCCAATCAGGAAGGCATGCCGGTGAACCCAGTCGTTGCCGAAGATCCGGGCGAAGTGATGGGCGTAAATACCCCAGACGAATTATATCTTGCCGAAGCCTGGCGTAAAAAGCTCAGCCTGTAAAAACGGGCGACCACATCGGGTCGCACATACATTTGGGCGATCACTACGGGCGCCCACATCGGGTCGCCCATACATTTGAGTTACTACATATTATATAACATAAGGGGGAAGTATCCCCCTGCGCGGCTATGTGCTCGCCTAAAGGCTGCGCGCATACGCCGCTACCCCCTCGATACCGGCACACAATCGAATATCTTCACCAAATTGCCGGATATCCCTGATCTTTAATCTGGTCGCCTGATTCATCAATTCTATACCATGGCCGCCAATACAACCGGGCGCATTTATACCACCTATAATTTTGGCGCCGATATAGATATGCACCTGATCTATCCAGCCATGGTCGTGCAGCGATCCATGCACCCCTGCACCGCCTTCACAATACAAAGTTGTGATATTGTATTGATCGGCAAGTATATTCAATACTTTTTCCAAATCCAGTTTGTTGTCTGTTTCATCAACAATATGTATATCTATATTTCTGGATTTATAGAATGAATAATCCGCATTATTTGCAGATGTAAATAGTATAGTTTTTTGTGCTGCTGTATCGAAAACATGGTAATCATGCGGAATTCTGAGCGTTCGATCCAATACAACGCGCACAGGCTGACGTCCGCTGTAGTTTTCCAGACGCACATTCAGCTGAGGATTATCGGCAATTATCGTTTGCGTACCCGCAATAATCGCGTCGTGCTTTGCGCGCTCCAAATGCACATCCCGTCTGGCTTCGGGTCCCGTAATCCACTGCGAATTGCCTGTAGATGAAGCGATTCTGCCATCTGCCGTCATCGCCCATTTGCATGTAATAAACGGCCGGTTTTGCATGGTTCTTGTAAAAAACGGCGCATTAAACTCGCGCACCTCGGCTTCACAGACGCCCTGCACACATTCGATACCGGCGCTTTGCAATCGTTCGATGCCGCCGCCTTTGACTTTTTTGTTGGGATCTGTCGCGCCTATCACGCATCTGGCAATACCCGCCCGTATGAGCGCTTCGGTGCATGGCGGTGTATGGCCAAAGTGATTGCAAGGCTCAAGCGTCACATAAATCGTTGCGCCCCGCACATCGCATCCGCGGCGACGCGCATCCTCAAGCGCTTCAACTTCGGCATGCGATGTCCCGACGCCATGGTGATAGCCCCGGCCCAATTCCTCGCCATTCTTCACTATCACCGCGCCGACCATCGGGTTGGGATGTACCGTCCACCCGCCTTTGGTGGCTTCGTTTATCGCTTCCCGCATCCAACCGATATCGTTCATGGACTATCCCAATCCTCCAAGTGCTCCATGCGCACTGCATCACAACGCGCCCCTTGCAAATAGGACTAAATGGTCATGTTGCGCAACAAGTTTTTGATGCCTATTGATTTCTTCTGCCGATTCTTATAGCTTGATTTGTGTCTGCTTCAGACACATGTAACTTTTATTCTGGAGGATAGTAATGCGCAGAATTCATAGCATGCATATACTTGCAGCACTCTGTTTGCTGGGATGTGATGACAACGACAGCAACAATACACAACCTGCCGCAACTTGCGGCAATGGTGTGCTCGAAGCCGGCGAATCCTGTGATTCCAGCGATTTTGGTGGTCTATCATGCGAATCTGTTTCGAGTGGTTCCATTGGTAATCTGATTTGCACACCATCCTGCCAAATCGATTTTACGAATTGTATAGAATCCAAATGTGACGTTAAAAACGGACGCCGCGAAGGCAATGAAGAATGTGATGGTGAAGATTTTGGCGGCGCAACATGTGCTTCCATTATCAATGGCACAACAGGCAATCTGGTTTGCACCCCCGCCTGCGTCATCGATTCTTCGAATTGTACAGAACCCAAATGTGACGATAAAAACGGACGCCGCGAAGGCAATGAAGAATGCGATGGCGAAGATTTTGGCGGCGCAACATGTGCTTCCATTGTCAATGGCACCAAAGGCAATCTGGTTTGCACATCCGCCTGCAAAATCGATTCTTCGAATTGTGTCGCCCCCAAATGTGACAATGCAAACGGTCGCCGCGAAGGCAATGAAGAATGCGATGGCGAAGATTTTGGCGGCGCAACATGTGCCTCCGTTGATCCCGACAAACCTTTCGGACGTCTGGGATGTACACAAAACTGCCAGATTTCCACGACTTTTTGTGCTGCAGCAGATTTGGGACTTCAGGGACCAAACCCGGACGTCGAACAAACCGATGCGCTATGCTCCGACGGCGAAAACAACTTCAAAACCGTCAACAAAGACGGCACACTTTCGACCTGGTTCGACTGCAAAAATCACAGCTGCGTCACATCACCGTTTGTCCAGATATGCAATGCCACCGAAAACTCCGATGCCACATGTTCCGATAATATAGATAATCCCAATTCATCCGCATTACCCAACGGCATGGCTGGTGTTTCAAACGGCCTAATCGATTGCCAGGATCCATCGTGCTTTAAGAATTGGCGAGTGACGGTATGCGCGAATGAAGCACCAAAATGGGAATTGGGCACGGATTGTGGAGATGGCGTGGATAATGATGGTGATAACCTCGCCGACTGCGACGATCCCGATTGTCTGCACGCAGGCATGAGCAATTGCGAACTGGGCGATCGCGTGCGCGTTTTGTTCGACAATTCACATCACCAGATTGCGGGCGCCATCGACTGGATTATCGATGTCACCGGCCGTCATCCTTTCCCAAGCAAACCTACAGCCGAGAATCAATGGCATGGCTCTCTCTCAAGCCTCGGACTTGATTTGCTCAATTCGGGACGATTTGTCGTCGAAACACTGCCGCAGGACAGATCGTTCACCTATAAAGATGCATCAGCCCCGCAGGATTTGAGCGGCTACAACATCCTCGTCATCGTCGAACCCAGCTCAAAACTCTCCGATGCCGAAATCGCTGCTGTGCATCAGTTCGTCGCAGACGGCGGTTCGCTGCTCTTGTTTGCCGATCACAAAGGCGCCGATCGCGACGGCAATAACGTCGATGCCGTCGATGCCATCAACGGCATGCTAGCCAAATTCCCCGGTGCGACCTCCAAGCTCGACAACCCGCTCGGTTTCTATGCGCTCGGCAATTCATCCATGGCAAACGACAATGCGGTGGTCGCCGAAGGCGCTGCAGATCATCCGGTGATCAAAAATACAAACGGTACGGTATCCAAAACCGGTTCATACGCCGGAACCGCTTTCGAAATCTTCAATCCAGACATCGTCAAACCATTGCTCAAAACCCAAAAAGACAACCTGAACTACGCCATTGCCGTCGAATATGAGAATGGCCGCATCGTGGCTGTCGGTGATTCGTCGATTACCGGCGACGGTACCAATTTCCTCGGCATCTCATTAACCAATGCCGCATATAAAGATACCTCACTGGACAACCGCACATTCCTCCTCAACGCATTCGAATGGCTGCATCGCTAGCCCCAAAATTCGCCTCCCCGGGAACTTGGGTGTACCACAAGTACAGGAAGGTTTTCCTGAGGAGGCATGAAAATGAAAAAATCGCGTTTTATTATTGCTTTATCATCCCTTTTAATTGCTGCGCTTCCGAATTCGCTTTTTGCCGAAGAACCCACAGAACTGCTCGCCTACAATGCATCACAGAATAACAACCCGGGCACCGTGGATGACGATATTCTCGCAGCCATGCAGGCGCTCGACGAAGTCGGTGCCATGCTGGATACCAACAGCACTTCCGAAAAAGTCGACGTCGACGACATCGTGAAAGCAGCTTCAAACGATACGGCTAAAAAAGAGAGCCAGCCCGAAACCAAATCGCAGACTGCTGCTGCATCCAAACCGACCATCGCAACCTCATTCAGAATCGACGATGTTCTGGATTCGCCGCAGACTGCACCTGCAAATCCGGCCAAAGATGTAAAAGAAGCCGCACCAAAAACAGAAAAGCAGGATACAGTTGTCGCCAAAGCCGAAACAAAGGTCGATGCGCCGAAACACAATATCCAGACTGCACCTGCGAATCCGGCCAAAGATGTAAAAGAAGCCGCACCAAAAGCAGAAAAGCAGGATACCGTTGTCGCCAAAGCCGAAACAAAGGTCGATGCGCCGAAACACAATATCCAGACTGCACCTGCGAATCCGGCCAAAGATGTAAAAGAAGCCGCACCCAAAACAGAAAAGCAGAATACCGTCGTCGCCAAAGCCGAAACAAAGGTCGATGCGCCAAAGCACAATATCCAGACTGCGCCTGCGAATCCGGCCAAAGAAGTGAAAGAAGCCGCGGCAAAAACAGAAAAACAAAGCACAGTGATTGCCAAATCCGAAAGCAAACCTGCGCAGAAATCGGTTACAGCCGACGGCATTCACACGACGACCGCAGCCCAGGCAGGCAAACCGCAGCCCGAGCTGTCGCCGGCAACAGCACCGCAATCGCTGTCTATGGCTTATGCCATGGCGATCTATCAGGTCAACGGCGTCGATTTAACCCAGGCATCTGCAAAGCATTCCATGCCGTCTATCGCCGAGCTCTATCAGTACGCGTTCGAAAAAAAGCTCGTCTACCAAAGCAACACGCCAGCGATTGGCGATCTGGTCTTTTTCCACAACACCATCGATCGCAACCGCGATGGCCGCTGGAACGACTGGCATACACTCGTCGGCATCGTTGAAAGCATCGACAGCAATCAAACGATCAGCATCCTCATCTACAGAACAGATCACATCGAACGCATCTCGATGAATCTGAAATATCCCGAACTCGATAAAAACAAAAAAGGCCAGATTCTGAACAGCCAGCTGCGTCCGAACGAAGGCGCGCAGAAAGGCACCACGTCCAAGCTTTTTGCCGGATTTGCGAATCTGCTTGGCAATGCCACGTCGGTCACCGTGATCGACAACTGGAAACCCGGCATGAAGATTAAATAGATACCCCACAACGGTGTTTTTCCTTTGGTTAATTTGATTGCGCAACTTTTGGAACCATAGTAAAATAGCGAAGTAAATTTTTGCAATCAGCACATGATCGCAGTTAAAGAATAGGAAAATCTCATGTCAAAGAAATTATTTGTGGGCGGACTGGCCTGGGCAACGACGGATGATTCATTAAAGGCGGCATTTGCGCCATTTGGCAATGTGGTCGAAGCCAAAGTGATCTGCGATCGCCAAACGGGCCGTTCGAGAGGTTTTGGATTTGTGACTTACGACAGCGAGGAGAGCGCAGAAGCCGCGCGTCAGGCGATGCACGAGCAAACACTGGACGGGCGCACGATTCGCATCGACACAGCCGACGACTCGTCCCCCAAACCCGGCAATCGCCCGCGCCGCCCCCAGCAGCCGCGCAGCAACGATCGCGCATCCGGCCAGCAGGAACGCTGTGAACGCCGTTTTCCCGCCGCAGACTACAGCAATTACGTCGCAGACGACGGCGGACGGGGCGGACGTGACAACCGCCGCAAAGACAAAAAGCGCGATCGCAATCGCTACGACGACGATGATCGCTGGTAGCGTGCTTTCGGGCTGCGCCCGATACGCACGCCCTGCGCCCGGCTATCGCGTGCGAAACACGCAATACGCCGGGCGTTCTGCATTTTAAGGTAATCCCATGCGAAATACAGAAATCATTCGAAAACTGCGCCGTCTGCATACGCTTCTCGTTTTGTCGCGCCGCAGCAATGTGCTGGCTCTGGCGCTGCGACGAGCGCTCGATTTCATCGCCACCTGGCGCGACGAAGCAGACGTGATGCTGGCCAAAACGCCGACCAGAACCCTGTTCGCCGGATACGGTCCAAAGTTTATCAAAATATTCGATGAACTCGTCAGCACCGGAAACATCGCGCTCATCGACAAACTCCAGCCAGAGTTCGACCCGTTTTTCTGCTATCTGTGCGAGATCCCAAGCATCGGCGAAACAATGGCCAGACGCATGTTCTTCGAACGCAGCATCCGCACCATGGACGACCTGCGCATCGCATACAGCAACAACATCCTGCAAAAGATTCCTGCTTTCGGCGAATCCAGACTCAAAGTGATCGAAGAAATCCTGTGGCAGACGCAGGGACAGGCCGGGTTCGAACCCATGCCCTCGTTCACGTTTCAATATACCGAGCCGAGCAAAACCAATCTGTCTGATACGCCGTCCAAACAGCTGTCACTTGCGCTCGATCACACCGCAGAATTGGTCGAAGATGCCGGTGATGACGAAAATCTTTCGAACGAAATATCGTCATTCTTTGGCAAAAAACCATCCGAATCCCGCTTGAATCCGCCATCTGCCGAAGCCGAAAGCCCAATCTACCGCCAGGTAAAAACGCCTTCGGGAAGCACTCGCAAGCATCCCTCCGGCAGCCAGCCATCAGAGCTGCCTGGTTTCGAGCAGGACAGACATACCCCGGGAATGCTCGATTTCGGACGCAAACCCAAAATCGTCAAAGCCAAATCCGAGCCTTCGCTGTTTTCGGCAAAATCCGATTCCAAACCATCCGTACGCACGACCGATTCCCAAAACCTGCAAACGGCCAGCAATCCTTCCCAGCCGCCAAACACCAAAGATATCGCGGAGATTGTGAACGCCGTTATGGAACGGATCTCGTACCAGCAAACCTCATCCGAATGCAAAGCCGATATTCGCTGGCTGGTGAGCCGCTGCATAGCAAATCAGCCGGCGACGCCCGATCTTTCGGCGCCATCGTGCTTCGGGCAGCTCAAAAGCATGCTGCCTGCATCGCAGATTCTGTTTTCGGACGATACGGCCCGATTTGGAGCGCCAGTCATCGTTCTCAACGACAGATACCGCGGCTGCGGACTCGTGCTGGCCGCCGGCACACCAGCACACGATCTGCTGCGCAAATTCGATAACCAGTCGCTCGATCCGTCAGACATGTCGCCGCAAATACTCGATGATTTGTCGCTCGTGCTTTCCGACACCGCCATTCAGCTCCACCATAATATCGACAGAGAGCAACTCATCAAACTGCTTCGCCTGATGGGACTGAACGAAATCTTTTATTGCGGGATCGCCTGTCTGGGAAAATATTGTTGCGTTTTTTCAGATTAATCAAGCCAAAGGTGTGATATAATTCATGTGGATACATGTCAACCAATGTGGTTGAATGCATCTGACATCCAGGCGAAGATATCGCGGAATCAGAGCATTCATGCGGACACTGGCGGCAACTCAGACTAAGATAATTGCGCTATCGCATCATATAATCCACGGCAGCAAACGCCATGGATGAACAGAGGAACATTATGAACTATCAGCCGGGTGACATTCTGGGCGGCAAATACAAGATTTTGGGCATGCTTGGCGGCGGTGCAATGGGAAAGCTGTATAAAGCCGAGAACATCACCATTCAAAAGCATGTCGCCATCAAAGTCATGCAAGGCGATTTTGCCCAAAACGAAGAATACCAGCAGCGGTTTATGCGCGAAGCGCAGGCTGCCGCATCGCTCGAACATTTCAATATCTGCACGATCATGGACTACGACATGACCGAGAAGGGCGATGCCTATATCGTGATGGAGCTGCTGTCGGGCGAACCGCTTTCGGATCGCATCAAGCGTCTGGGCACGCTGGATCCGATGTCTGCGTGTCTCATCATGCGCCAGCTGCTGAGTGCTTTGGGCTGCGCCCATGCCAAGGGAATTGTTCACCGCGATATCAAACCGGATAACGTGTTTCTGGTGCATCACGAAGATCGCGACGATTTCGTGAAACTCATCGATTTTGGTGTTGCCCATATCGAACAGCCGCAAATTGTCGAAGGCAGCAAGCCGTTGACGCAGAGCGGCCAGATTTATGGCACGCCGCAGTATCTGTCGCCGGAACAGGCCGAAGGATCGCCCATCGATTACCGTGCCGATTTGTATGCCACAGGCATTATCCTCTACGAAATGCTGGTCGGCACACCGCCGTTCGAAGGCAAAAGCTTTTTGGATCTGCTCGTCAAACAGGTCCGGGAACCCGCGCCCCATCTGCCCTCCACCATCGTGCAATCCGATCGGCTCGACGAGATCATTCAAAAGCTGCTCGCCAAAAATCCAGACGATCGCTATGGTTCCGCGCAGGAAGTCATCACGCATCTGGACGAAATCATTCTGCTGCTTTCGGCCGAAACACCGCTCGCTTCGGCCTCGTTTGCAGCGCTGTCGGGTTCTTTGGCGGCCAATCTCCAAAAGCTCAATTCTCAGGTGAATTCGGCTCAAAAACAGTCGCAGCCCAACAAGGTTATCGTCGCACTCATCATCGTGTGCGTATTGATACTGGCCGGTGTGCTCGCGATGCAAATATTGAAGAACGCTCAGCCCGAAGAACCGATTGCCGAAGAAGTGCCAGAACAGGCACCAGCAGAAGCAGTGGATGAAGAACCGCTCGAAGAATTGAGCGAAGCCGAGGCACTTGCGCTGCAAGACCCGGATCCGGCAGAAGGCGGTGAAGATGGCGCAGAGCCGCTCAAACCCGAAATTCCACCGCCAGAACCATACGTCACAGACGAAGCTTTTGGCATTGCATCCGATGCCGTTCTTTCCGAAAACACAAAGCTCTATGTTGCATCGGAAGCTTTCTTTAACAAAAAGTATGCGACAGCGCTGGCGATTTTGGGCAAGGTCAAAGACGACTACTGGAATCACCCGAATTTCGTGAGACTGTATCTGATAAGCGCTTCATCTGCACAAAAACCGAAGGAAGCCGCCGAATCACTTGCGCACCTGCTGGCCATCGAGCCGCTGGCGGTCTTTAATCCGGCAGTAAAAGAAGTGGCCGAAAACATGTTTGATGACGACGATAACGTCGAAGCTTTGGGCAACGAAATCGTCAATCAGCAAGGCGCTCACTCGAAAACCGCCATGGCATGGCTCATCATCCGTTCGGATTACGATCGCAACGAATCCCGCCTGAACCGTATGATCGATGTCTACGATCGTCTGAACAACGTTCACACAGACGAAAATGGGCAGAAGACCGAAACGCCGGCATGGATGATGCGCAGCGTGAACGTCTGGCGTCTGGACAAGAAAGAATGCCAGCGTCGTCTGGCGCTGCTGACGCAGCTTGAGCAGATGAAAGGCAGCAAGGACAACGTCTATCAGAACGTGCTGGTGCCCTTGCACAACATGGATTCGAAAGAATGCATGGTGAGCCGTAAACGGGCGAACTGCAATGCTTGTCTGCGCGAATGGCTGGACGAAGTCGTGAGCGAATACGAAGGCGTTCCACCCAAGGCTAAAGATAAGGCAGATGCCAAAGATAAGGATGATGACAAAAAAGCCAAGGCAGATGCCAAAGATAAGGATGACGACAAAGCCAAGGCAGATGCTAAAGACAAGGATGATGACAAAGCCAAGGCAGATGCTAAAGATAAGGATGACGACAAAGCCAAGGCAGATGCCAAGGATGATGATTAATTAGCGCCAGCGCCCCGGAGGGGCGCGCTATATACGTAACCGTGGGCACCGCCAGCGCCCCGGAGGGGCGCTATGTGCATAGCCGTGGGCACCGTAAGTGCCCACGGGCGCTATATGGTAACCGTGGACACCGCCAGCGCCCCGAAGGGGCGCTATATGCATAGCCGTGGGCACCGCAGGTGCCCACGGGCGCCATATGCGTAACCGTGGGCACCGCAGGTGCCCACGGAAATAAAAAAGCCGCGTATGCCCAACGGGCATAGCGGCTTTTGGCGTGTGTATCGGGCGGCAGCCCGATAGCACGCCGCCCAAAGAAATATGCGAAATTACAGACCGTAACCGGATTTATCGCTGTCGGGAATCAGCACGAGGGTCGTCATCGGAGGAACGCTGACGGAGGCTCTGTTGCCCGAAACGGTGCCTGTCGTTTCGCTGCCGAGGGCATCGACGAGCGTGCCGCCGGACCAGGGCACTTCGAAGCCATCCATCGAGCTGGTCTGGGTTTCGTGCGTATTGACGACGATGAGGGCCGATTTATCCTCGTAGGTGCGATAGAACGCATAGATGCCGGCCTGGCTGCCCGTTGTATCGTTGGAGTACCACACTTTGTCGCTGACCGTGCCGCGGCGCAGTGCGGGGATTTTTTTGCGCACGTTGATGACTTTTTTGATGTGTTTGAAGATGGGATTGCCGGTATCCCATGCGTGATAGTTGGGATAAAGCGACTTTTGGATGCTGTAGAAGATGGAAGCGGTGGGATCGCTCATGTTTTCGCGGTTTGCGGGATCGTTGCCGCCATAGAAGCCCTGCTCGGTGCCGTAATAGATGCACGGAATACCGCGCTGCAGGATGAGGAATGAGAGGGCGTTTTTGAGCGAATCGACGCCTTTTTCGTCACGGCGGTTATAGAGGTAGCGCATGACGTCGTGGTTATCGAGGAAGTTGATGAGCACATCGCGAGGCGCGAGGCCAATGCCGCCGTTGCGGGGTTCATCGCTGAACAGGGCATGACGGCCGCCCTTGCCGTAAGTATAATCCCATCCATACAGACCGCCTGTGCCATTTGAAGCGCCGTTGCAGTCGGGAGAAGCGTTGCCGGGGGCGCATTTGAAAGCGCCGTCGATGGCATATTTCTGCGAGAACAGGAAGACGGAGTCGACGGAATCGGTGCTCTTGGTATAGGAAGCGAGGAGAATATCGTTGCCATCGAAGGCTTCGCCGAACATGAGGAAGTTCTTTTTACCGCGTTTGGCGGCGTGTTCACGGATGCCCTTGGCGAAGGTTTCCCAGAATGAATATTCGACGTGTTTGAGTGTATCGATTCGGAAGCCGTCGCAGTCGGTCACGTCGATCCAGTAGGAAAATACTGCGATCATAGCCTGACGAACGTCATCGCGCTCGGTGGCGACGTCTTTGAGGCCGCCGGGGAAATCGCCCAGAAGCGTCTGATCGTTCTGGCAATAACCGCGCATTTCGCCGTCGAGATAGCCGCCGTCGGTACCATCATAATTGGTGAGCTTGCGGGGGCACAGGCAGGTGAGGTTGGTGTAATCGGTGCAGTTCTCGGCACCTGCATCATAGTCGTAGGTGCGGCCTTTCTGATGATACCAGTCGGGATTGGAGAAGCCGAGGACTTCGAGCGGCCCGATGGCGCCATCGTTATTGAAGTCGATATTTTTGGGGCCAGGCGCCATACGGCTGATGGCGGGCATATCGAAGAAAACGATGGGAGCTTTGCCGGAGATGCCCATGGAGGTATAGGCATCGATGCCGTGTGCGAGGAAATCGGGATCGTATTCGGTGATACGGCTGAGCGAACCGTCGTCGCTGGTGCGGCCGGAATTGCGTTCGTTATCGCCGCGGCCAGACAGCCATTCCTGAGCCGATCCGTTCATATTGATATCGTAGAAGAAGACCTGACCGACGTGATTGGTCACGATGTCGAGGATGAGCTTCATATTGCGTTTATGGAGCTCATCGCTGAGGCGACGGAGTGTGGCGAGGTCACCAAAGTGAGGATTGTGCTTGATAAAGTCCTGCGTCCAGTAGCCGTGGTAGGAAGCGAAGCCGGCATCTTCCTCGACGTTTTTCACGACCGGGGAAATCCACAGCGTGGTGACGCCGAGTTCCTGCAGGTAATCGAGTCTGTCGATGATGCCCTGCCAGTCACCGCCGTGATAGCGGCCGAGGGAGCGGGTATCGACGTTAAAATCGTTGTTGACATCGCCGTTCTGGAACCGGTCGACGATGAGCTGATAAATCACTTCATCGCGCCAGTCCTGGACATGCGTCGACAGCTGGATGCCTTCTTCGAATGGTTTGAGCGGCAGATTTTCAACGTCTACGCAACCGGTCGCATGGAAGGCCGAGATTGCAAAAAGTGCAGCGAATGCAAAACGAGACAAATGCTTTATCATTAACCAAGACCTCAGGTATGGTGGCACCAACGCCACATTTTCGGCGCATTCATAGATAAAAAGCGCGAATTTGTCTATTCCCAATTCGGGTGAAACTAGAAAGATCGTTTACCACCGCCAAAAAGACCGCCCTTACCGCCGCCGGTAAGCGAAACCTTTGGCTTGTTGTCAGCAGGCTGAGAGTTGCCACCGCTGCTGCCGCCGGTTCGTTTCGTTCTTGGTTTAACGGGTTTCGGATCTTCGCCCTGTTTAACGATAGAAATGCTGGCTGCGATCAACGCCTCTTCATCGGGAATAAAGTTGATGCTGCGGGTATCGTACTGTGCGCTGGGCGCATAGATATCGATGGTTTTCTGGTTGCCAACCACGACATAGGCGATCACGGCTGCGATAACGGCAGCGGCGACACCAGCGATGATAATGGGCACAGCCTTGCTGCGCTTGGGCGCAGCCTGTTTGGCCAACTGTTCCTGGCGCAGAGCCTCGAGTTCATATTCCTGGCTCATACGCAGTTCGTTAGCCGCTCGTTTTTCAGCTTCTTTACGGGCGCGGGCTTCTGCTTCAAGACGCAGGCGTTCTTCTTCTGCCGCTTTCTGGCGCGCTTCTTCTTCGAGATCGATCAAACCTGCATCGATATCGTTCTGACGCTGCACCTGGGCCTGCATCTCGGCATGATGCATACGAAGCTCTTCCTGGGCCTGACGCTCAGCGATGATCGCACGTTCCGCCTCGATTCTGGCCATTTCCTCTTCCTGCTCACGCTGGAGTCTGGCTTCTTCTTCGGCGCGTCTGCGATTCTCTTCCAGTTCCTGCTGCTCACGTTCGGCGGCCTGCTCGGAATCATCCAACAGGCTGCCCAGCAGATTTCTGGCGCTATCACTGTTGGCCCCTTTATTCCTGCCCGAACGACGGACTTTTACTTTTGCAACTTCTCCACTCGACGACAGTGCCTGTAACTTGTTGAGTGAGTCATTAAGCGATGCTCGATTCGCCATGGCCAACCTCCCTTTGAGTTAAGCGCTGCAATGCGCAAATTCAGTTTACCATTTTTATGCACAGCTGTGAAGATGCATGATGCCTGTGGCTCTATAAAATCGTAACCGATCATCCCCATGCCATTTTGGACAGCTTGCGCCGTAATCGCATGATTTGCGCGGATACGCGCCAC
>JAEEGL014089066.1_pt1 | contig 29335 bp, 16 predicted proteins | sample 9134231 | NCBI WGS metagenome assembly JAEEGL01 (sample SAMN16246548, study PRJNA631951) | gut metagenome | biome: gut microbiome; feature: rumen; material: fiber-attached | host: Bos | place: Iran: Karaj | collected 2018-10 | reverse complement strand
CTTTGCCAGTATCGCAGACCAGTGCGCTCCCATTATTTTCCCGAGGGAACGCGCCAGGATGTAAACCACACCGATCAGAATGACCGCGGGTTCCGCAAACACGTCAAACTGAAGAGCAGAACCGCTGAGAACGAAGAACAGCGTAATTGCCGGGCCGGACCAGCGGTCTGCCTGCAGCATCAGTTCCTCGCTCAGCGGGCAGAAATTGCAGAACACCGTACCCAGCATCATGCATACCAGCAGACTGGAGAATCCGAAAGTAAACGGCCCTACGGGAATCTTCAGCTGGCTGACAGCAACAGTGATGATCACGCTGCCGACAATCAGCGCGTTCCGGTTCCGGTGGGAATGGAAATAGCGCTCCAGATAGGTCAGCACCACGCCGGTCAGGCCGCCGAAAACCAGAGACAGAACCACCTCCATCAGCGGTTCGATGATCAGGGCGGCAATGTGGGTTGTCCCGTTCTGCATCGCCTGGGCAACGCCGAAGGAAACAGCAAAGATAACAAGGCCCACAGCGTCGTCCAGGGCGACAACAGGCAGCAGCACGTCTGTCACCGGGCCCTTTGCCTTGTACTGGCGGACAACCATCAGCGTGGCGGCAGGGGCTGTCGCCGCGGCAATGGCGCCCAGCGTGATCGCAACCGGCAGGCTCAGCAGATCCGGCCGCAGGAAATGGAAAACGATCAGTGCGATATCCACAAAGGCCGTGGCGACGCACGCCTGCAGAATACCGATGATGGTCGCCTGCTTCCCCGTTTGTTTCAGGGCGGAAAGCCTGAACTCATGGCCGATTGCAAATGCGATGAATCCAAGGGCTACGTCGCTGATCAGGGAAAGGGAATCAACCTGTTCAAAAGTGCTGAAACCGATATTCAGACGGCCGAGCACGCAGGGGCCGATCAGCACGCCGGCTACCAGGTAGGCCGTAACGTCAGGCAGATGAAACTTAACAAAGAGACGGGTCATCAGCAGCCCCGCAAACAGTGCTGCCGCGATTAAAAGAAGTGTTTGCATAAAAGGTCCGGGCTTCCTCCTCATTCATTTTCGGCGGCAATTGTACCACTTTTGATCTGCGGAAACAAGTGTAAATCCTTGCGCCGGAAATGCTTCTATGATAAAATTTCCCCGATGTCTTCGTGCCTTTCCGAACGAAGCGGAGAATGATTGAGAACAGGAGAAATACATCATGAACCACGTAACGAAAGATATCTGTTATATCGGTGTCAACGATCATGACCTGGACCTTTTTGAAGGCCAGTATATCGTGCCGCTGGGCATGGCCTACAATTCCTATGTGATCCTGGATGAGAAAATCGCCGTTATGGACAGCGTTGAAAAGCATTTCGGCGAAGAATGGCTCCGCAAACTGTCGGAAGCTCTTTCCGGCCGTACACCGGATTATCTGATTGTCCAGCATATGGAACCGGATCATTCAGCCAACATCTCACTCTTTATGGAAAAATTCCCGTCAGCCGTTATCGTGGCATCCGCCAAGGCTTTCACGATGATGAAGAATTTTTACGGCAGCGAATATACAGACCGGCGGATCATCGCTGCCGAGGGTACGGAGCTCTCGCTCGGCGCCCATACGCTGCATTTTATTGCTGCCCCGATGGTGCACTGGCCTGAAGTGCTCATGACCTATGACAGTACGGATAAGGTTCTTTTCTCCGCCGACGCCTTCGGTAAGTTCGGCGCTCTGGACCGGGAGGATCCGGAAGGCTGGGCCTGCGAAGCCAGAAGGTATTACTTCGGCATCGTCGGCAAATACGGTGCCCAGGCGCAGGCTGTTCTGAAAAAGGCCGCAGCCCTGGAGATCCGGGCCATCTGCCCCCTGCACGGTCCCGTTCTGCAGGAGAATCTCTCCTATTATCTGGACCTGTATAACACCTGGACCTCCTACGGCGTCGAATCGGAGGGTGTCGCCGTCTTCTACACCTCCGTCTACGGCAACACGGAAAAAGCCGTCCGGATCCTGGAAGAAAAGCTGAAGGAGAAAGGCTGCCCCAAGGTTGCAGTCAGCGACCTTGCCCGGGATGACATGGCCGAATGTGTGGAAGATGCCTTCCGCTACGGAAAGGTTATCCTGGCCACCACCACCTACAACGCCGATATCTTCCCCTTCATGCGCACCTTCATCGAAACTCTGGCGGAGCATGGCTGGCGCGGACGGAAAGTCGGCCTGATCGAGAACGGATCCTGGGCTCCGACAGCCGCGAAGGTCATGAAAGGCCTGCTGGAAGGCTGCAGGGACACGCTCTTTACCGAATCCTCTGTTAAAATTCTGTCTGCCGTGACTGACGAGAATATCCGCCAGATCGACGAACTGGCCCGGGAAATTCTTGCATAAATCTGACAAGCAAAACAGGCCCGCTGACGCGGGCCTGTTTTCTGATGGATTCAGCACTGCTCAGTGATAAAACGGTCAAACTCATCCCCTGGAATCGGTCTGGAGAAGAAATAACCCTGTGCAAGGTCACATCCGAGATCTTTCAGTGCCAGGAGCTGCTCTTCGGTTTCCACGCCTTCCGCAATGACCGGCACCCCCAGGATTTTCGCAATATCCAGGATCAGCTGAATAATCCGCGTATCGTGTTCTTCCCCAGCAAAAGCGGTGCGGACGAAGCTCATGTCCAGCTTCAGCGCATCAATCGGGAGACGGTTCAGCATGCCCAGTGAAGAGTAACCTGTCCCGAAATCATCCATTTCAATCATGAAGCCCATTTCCCGCAGATCCAGGGCCATCCCGATCACCGTATCCGAGCTGCCGGTATACGCGGACTCCGTGATCTCCAGCATCAGATCGGACGGTTCCAGCCGGTAATCATTCAGGATTTTCCGGAAAATATCCTTCAGGTCTGTGGCAAGCATGTCCATTCTGGAAACATTTACGGAAACCGGCACAGAGGTGCCGAAACGATCCTTCCAGGAGCGGATGTACGCCGCGGTATGCTCCCAGACGAAACGGTCCAGTTCCAGGATTAAGCCGCTTTCCTCCAGCAGCGGGATAAACTCAGCGGGACTGATCATACCGAGTTCCGGATGCACCCAGCGCACCAGGGCCTCCGCACTGGCAAGATACGGTTTTTCCCGCCGGATATTGAACTTTGGCTGCAGGTAAACCCTGAAACAGTTGTCTTCCAGGCAGGTATGGAAATCCTCCAGCAGCCGATCCCGGTGGATCTGAGCCTCGTGAATCGCCGCGTCATAGAACCCGATGGACAGGACATGGCTTCCCCGGACGGAATCAGCCGCCTTGTTTGCGCGGTCAAATCGCCGTTCCGGATCCAGCTGCCTGTCCGCGTTGGCGTAGACGCCCATCCGGAGGCGTATATGATCAGTCCCGGAACCTTTCCCGCCGATTCCGATGCTCAGCGACTCAAGCAGGGAATCGTATTCATCCCGGTGCGGGCAGTACAGCAGGAAAACATCCGCGCCCTGGCGGCAGCATACGCCGCCCGTCTCCCTTGCCGTTGCGCGGATCTTGTCTGCCAGGCGCCGCAGCACGTCGTCTCCGTACTGCTTGCCGAATCTTTCGTTGATCGTCTGGAAATGATTGATATTGATCACAATGGCATCCATCGGCATTTCCGCAAAATACCGGTCGAACCGTTCCACATAGCGCGCAAAATAATCAATATTGAAAAGCTTTGTCAGCGTGTCCCGTTCTGTGGACTGGATCAGGTCCCGGGTTTCGGAAAGCTCGATGCACTTGCTCACGCGGGCCTGAATAATCTCCGCGCCGGGATAGGGTTTCGGAATGAAATCCATAGCGCCGAGGTGCAGGCATTCCACTTCCGCTTCCTGGTCCCCGGTCAGAACGATCACCGGAATATTCCGCAGTGCAGGATCGGACTTCATGGTCCGGAGGACTTCCATCCCGTCCACCTCAGGCATCATCAGATCCAGCAGAAGCAGTGATATCCGGTCCTTTTCCTCCCGAAGTATTTTCAGGGTTTCCGCCCCGTCCGACGCATAACGGACATCGTATTCCTCCTCCAGGATCGTGCCGAGCAGCATCCGGTTGATCTCGACATCCTCCGCGACAAGGACGGTCTTCCGTACTTCCATCATCCTGTCCATACCGATCTCCCGTTTACACATTGTCCTGTTTTGGATATTATACCAAAAAATACTTCCCGCAGGCAAGCTGATTGTGTTTCCGTAATCATTCTGATATAATTTTTCTGTACATACACCATATTTCCCAATAACAGGTCGGAGGGCCGGTATATGAAAGCAAAACGGAACCACACCATGGCCGTAGCCGTTATCGGTATCTCTCTTGTCATCCTGATCTTCGCCCTCGGTACGGTCTGGATCGGACAGAACGCGAGAAAAGACACGGAAGATGCCGTCCGTTCCGTTTCCCTTTTCTATCTGAATGAGCTGGCAGGGCGCCGGGAACAGGTGGTCAACAACAACCTGCAGGGGAACATTGAGGTGATCCATACCGCCATTGACCTCATGACGGAAAACGATCTGAGCGACAAAGCCCATCTGGAATCGTACCAGTCCCGGATGAAGAAACTGTTCAAACTGGACAAGTTCGCGTTTGTGGATACAGACGGCCTGATCTATACCTCTTTGGGAACAGAAAGCAATATTGAGGCGTACCACTTTGATTACCGGACGCTGGCCGGAGCGGATATCTCCGTGCTGAGCCGGGAAGGCGCCGAAAAGCAGGTCATTATCGCGGTGCCTGTGGACCTTTCCCTGGAGGGAAAACACCTGTCCGTCTGTTTCATGGCCATCAACATGTCGGAAATGCTGGCCGGCATTTCCATGGACGCCCAGAGTTCCGACTACACATTCAGCAACCTGTATGCCGCGGACGGAAGTCCCCTCACAAACCAGGTCCTGGGCGGACTTGCCGCCGAGGACAACCTGCTGGAAGCGCTTGGCCGCGCTGAATTCGACGGGGATTCTTCCCGGGAGCAGGTTGTTTCGGATTTCGCAGAAGGAAAAAGCGGCGCGGTTTCGTTCAGATACAGCGGAACTCATGAAACCCTCAGCTATACGCCTGTCAGCGGCACCGACTGGCTGCTGACCTACCTGATCCGGGAAAGCGTCATCAGCAGCCGCATCAGTTCCATTTCGGATTCAATCCTCTCAAAAAGCGTGATCCAGTCCGTTCTGACAGTGCTGGTGCTGCTGGCCATGTTCCTGTTCATCATCCACCAGATCCGGAAAAACTCAAAACTGGAGCTGGAAAAGGAAACCGCCGACGCGGAAAACCGGATCAAGCAGGAAGAAATAGAGCGCCGCCTTGCCCTGCAGGACGCTCTGAAAGCGGCGCTGGACACTGCCGAGGCGGCCAATAAAGCCAAAACAACTTTTCTTTCCAATATGAGCCATGAAATCCGGACTCCTATGAACGCGATCATCGGCCTGGACAACATTGCCCTGAGCGATCCGGAAATTTCGGACCGGACCCGGGAGCACCTGACGAAAATCGGCGTATCCGCCAACCATCTGCTGAGCATCATCAACGATATCCTGGACATGAGCCGGATCGAATCCGGCCGCATGGTCATCCGGAATGAGGAGTTCTCCTTCCCCAAGCTTCTGGAACAGGTTAACACCATCATCAGCGGTCAGTGCCGGGACAAGGATCTGGAATACGACTGCCGCACCAGCGGAAAAATTGACGAATACTATATCGGCGACGATATGAAGCTGCGCCAGGTCATGATCAACATTCTCGGGAACTCTGCAAAATTTACGCCGCCCGGCGGAAAGGTCACCTTCCTCGTGGAGGAAATGGCCAGGTATGACGGAAAGGCAACGCTCCGCCTCACCTTCAGTGATACCGGGATCGGCATGAGCAAAGATTATCTGCCGAAGCTTTTTGAAGCCTTCACCCAGGAAGACTCCTCCACCACCAGCAAGTACGGTTCCACCGGTCTTGGCATGCCGATCACAAAGAGCATCGTGGAGCTGATGAACGGCCATATCGAGGTCGAAAGCGAGAAAGGAAAAGGAACCACCTTTATCGTTACGGTGACGCTGACGGAATCCCCTCACTCAAAGGAATCCCGGAATATGGAATCCATCCGGCCCGGTGATATGAACGTCCTGGTCATTGACGACGACCCGATCGCCTGCGAGCACGCAAAGGTCGTACTCGGTCAGGTCGGCATCACCTGCGAAACAGCATCATCCGGCCGGGAAGCCCTGGAAATGGTAAACATGCGTCACGCCCGTCGGGCGGACTACCACCTGATCCTGGTGGACTGGAAGATGCCGGAAATGGACGGGCTTGAAACAACCCGGGAAATCCGTTCCGTCCTGGGAACGGATACCCCGATCATCATTCTGACCTCCTACAACTGGGATGAGATCGTGGACGAAGCCCGGGCTGCCGGTGTGGATACCTTCGTGGCCAAACCGCTGTTCGCCGGCACCGTGCTGGATGAGTTCCGCGACGCTTTTGACCGGAAGAGCGAAACGCAGAACGAAATTAAGGCCGACCTGCAGGGCCGGCGGGTTCTGCTGGCGGAAGACGTGGAAGTCAACGCCGATATCATGGTCATGGTGCTGGCTATGCGAGGGGTTACGGCTGACGTGGCGGAAAACGGCCGGATCGCCCTGGAGAAATTCTCCGCGCAGCCGGAATGCACCTACGACGCAATCCTGATGGACATGCGCATGCCGGAGATGGACGGTCTGGAGGCTACCCGCGCGATTCGGGCACTTGACCGTGACGACAGTAAAGCCATCCCGATCATCGCGCTGACCGCCAACGCCTTTGACGAGGACGTTCAGCGCAGCCTTCAGGCGGGCCTGAACGCCCACCTGAGCAAGCCGGTGGATCCGGATACCCTGTTTGAAACCCTTGAAAGCCTGATCAAACCGTAAACAGGAGGACAGCATGAAAATACGCTTTCCGCGGATCCTGGCCTTCGCGGCCGCGCTGGCGCTGATCCTTTGCGCCGTCCCGGGTGCCGGAGCAGCGGCAGAAAACACAGAAACCATCGAGGCAGGCCTGGCCTTTGAACTGCGGACAGACGCAGAAAGCGGGGAACCGTATGCGGTCCTCACAGGCGGAACGCCGGTGAAGGATCTGGCCGTACCCGCGGAAGCCGGCGGGGTTCCCGTGCGCGGTATCGGAGCCGGATTCGCGGCCTCAGACAAAGGATGGGCGTCGACCCTCGAAACGCTGACCGTCCCGGAAGGCGTGCGGGAAATCGGGGAAAACGCGTTCATTCACTGCGTTTCCCTCCGGGAGGTTGTACTGCCCGGATCCCTGGAGTCCGTCGGTGAGGCTGCCTTCGTGAATATCGCAGCGGAAAGCCTTGCCCTTCCGGAAAACGCATTGAAAGGTTCCCCCGGATTCACGTACTGCTCCGCGATCCGTCCGGATGAAACGGGAAAATGGGAATACGGCTTGCTGGGCGACGGAACGGCGGTCATCACTTACTTCGTTGATCCGGAGGTCAAACTGGTTATTCCCGACACAGTGGACGGGATCCCGGTTTCCGTTGTTGCCCGCGTGCCTCTCGGCAAAATCGATTACAAGCCGGTCCGCACGATCCGTACGGTCGTTCTGCCGAAGGAGCTGCGGGCTGTGGAGCACCAGGCGTTCGAACACTGCGCTTCCCTGACGAAAATCGAGCTTCCGAAGAAACTGGAGTCCATCGGGTACGCAGCGTTCAAAGGCTGCAGCAACCTGGCCTCCGCATCCGTTCCGGAAACCGTTGTCCGGATCGGGGCGGAAGCGTTCAGCGACTGCGGAAAACTGACGCTTCCGAAACTGCCTGCCGGACTGGACAGAATTGAGCGGCGTGCCTTCTATCGGTGCATGAAGCTCGGAAAAATGGTTCTCCCCGCCTCTGTCCGGACCGTGGAAGACCAGGCTTTCGCCTACAGCCAGCTCACCGCCCTCATCCTGAACGACGGGCTGGAAACAATCGGAAAGGATGCGTTCTTCAGGCACCGGCTGAAGGAAATTTCGCTTCCTGCCAGCGTCCGGACCATCGGGGACGCCGCTTTCGATCCAGACGGCGGCAAAACCCTGAAAAAGGTCACCTTCAGCGGAATCGCCACAAAGCCCGGAACCGGCGTATTCGGATACGACAACGGATGGAATGCCTGGTACCGGAAGACCCAGGGAAACGCGTCGGACTACGACACAGCCGATCCGGAAAACTGGATCGACTATTACCGGGACGGCGGCAGCTTCGGCCAGAACACCCTGGCCCTCAGCTGTTATCCGGGAAGCCGTGCGGACCAGCTGTACCAGTACAGCGTCACCAAGACCTATCTGAATGGAACCGGAGACAACGCCGTCACCGCGCCGGAGGACCGCGTCCTGAAGGCCGGCCTGTATACCAATGACGACATGGTGTACGAGGTGATCGTCCCGGAAGGTGTGGAGGAAATCGAAGATTACGCCTTTTCCGGGCTGCTGATGCTGAGTAAAATCACACTTCCGTCCACACTGTCCGTTATCGGCGCCCACACGTTTGAGAACTGCACCGGACTGAATGAAATCGTGCTTAAAACAAAATCTATGGAACGGATCGGCGCGGCCGCCTTCAGGGGATGTACCCAGCTGAAAAAAATCACCGTTCCCGCCGGGATTACTGAAATCGGAGAATCAGCCTTCGAGGGCTGCACCGCCCTGGAAGCCTGTGCGCTGCCCCAGTCCGGACTGCTGCGGATCGGGGACCGGGCGTTTGCCGGATGCACGAAGCTGACAGCCCTGAAACTGCCGAACGGCCTGGAAGCCATCGGAGCCGAAGCCTTCTCCCGCTGCGGCGTCACCGGTGCGAACATTCCGGATTCCGTCACCTTCATCGGAAAAAAGGCCTATTACGCCAGCGGGCTGAAGACCATCAGGCTGCCGAAGGAAATGGATGAAATTCCTGAATACCTGTGCGCGTACTCATCGAAGCTGAACAGCCTGAAACTGCCGGCCAAAATGACGCGGATCGGAAAAGGAGCCTTCATGTGGTGCCCCGTCGGCGGTTTTTCCCTGCCGGAAGGCCTGGTCAGTATCGGCGAAAAAGCCTTCGCCTTTGATATGGACAGCGCCGAGGCCGGCAGGAAAATTACCACTGCGAAGCTCACCGGCCTGAAGCTTCCCGCCAGCCTGAAAGTCATTGAAAAAGAGGCCTTTGCGGCCAACGACGCACTGACCTCTGTACGTTTCCCCAGGGATTCTCAGCTGGAGGAAATCGGGGAAAACGCCTTTGCGATGTGTTTCCGGCTCAAGGCCCTGGAATTCCCGGATTCGCTCCGCAGAATCGGCAGCGGCGCTTTCCGGAACTGTGTGCAGATGACCAAAGTGAATCTGGGCAGCGGCGTTGAGGAACTTGGCGACGAAGTCTTCCTGACCTGTCCCAGGCTGACTCTCCTGAACGCATCCGACAGCGTCAGGTCCGTCGGAAACGACCTGCTGAAGAACTTCGGAAGCAGGCTGAAGGTCACCTGTCCGGAATCCGGCGTCCTGCACAGATATATACAGAAAAACTATCCCGGTGTACCCGTGGAGTTTCCGAAGAAAAAATAAAAGGAAAGAATAAAGAGAAGGGAGCATGTGAGTATGCTGACAGTTGAAGCCCTGCGTGAATGGGGCGCAGATGTGGACACAGCGCTGAAAAGATGTATGAACAATGAGGCTTTTTATCTGAAAATGGTTTCCCGGGCCGCTCCGGATCCGTCCTTCGACGGCCTGAAGGCCGCGGTGGAAGCCGGAGACCTGGAACGCGGATTTGAACTGGCCCACGCCATCAAGGGCATGGCCACCAATCTTGAACTGACGCCGATCTGCGAACCGGTGATTGAAATCACGGAGCTGCTCCGCAGCCGTACCCAGGCGGACTACGCTCCCCTGCTGAACAAAATCATCTCCGGGCGGGACGAACTCCTGACCATGATGTAAGTTGCCCCGTCCCGGGCGGAGTGCAGGATCTTACTCCGCCTTTTTCTTCATGTACGTCGCCGCCAGCGCGATAGCCGCGCCTACCGCTGCGAAGGCGGTCGCCGTGAGCATGGTGGGCCGGACGCCCGCCGTCTTGAACATGCTGCCGCCGATCAGGCTGGCCAGCACCGAGCCGATGGTCGTCATGCTGAAGGCCAGGCTCTGTGCCTTGGCGGAGTCCTTCCGTGCGACCACTTCGTCCGCGTATCCCACAATCAGTACGGTATACAGCGCGTAGCTGGGCGCCTGCAGCAGCCGGCTCGCGAAGAGCAGCGGGATATTCGGCGCCAGCGCATATGCCAGCGTCTTCAGCACAAAGAACACAAACGCCAGCCGGATGTACTGCACCCGGCTCCATTTTTTTGGCAGCTTGTCGGAAAACATCATCACGGGCACTTCCACAATCGCCGTGAAAGCGGCCAGGTAGCCCATGACGGCCGGGCCGCCGCCCACGTTCTCCACCAGGTTGATCAGGAAGTTTCCGTCGGTATTGTGGGCGATGAAAATAATGATCGTCCCGAAGAGCATCAGGCAGAATGCCCTGTTCTCCCGGATGAACGCGGCCAGGGAGGCGGAACGTTCCTGCACTGCCGTTTCCGCCTGCGGCAGGGCATTCTCCGCCGCCCGCAGGTCCCGGTCAATCAGCCGGTTTCCGAAACCCTGAAGCAGCACCACCGCGATGCCTGCGAAGGGCAGCATCCGGTATCCAAGGCGCTCTGTGAGGACGCCCAGCAACGTCGACAGGATCACAAAGGAAAAACTGCCCATGGACCGCGCCAGCCCGAAGTTCAGCGGCGCTTTTGCCCGCTCCAGCCGGACGTACAGGTCCAGATTCAGCGCGTTCACCGGCATCATGAATGCGATATACAGCACGTAGCAGGCTGTACAGAGCAGGCTTTTCTGTGGGTTCAGGCGCAGCGCAGCCAGCAGCGCCAGCTGCAGTCCCAGCAGAGCGTAAACCAGCTGTGCATGCCGGATCCCGCGGTTCCGGTCGATCCAGGCACCCAGCACAGGGCTGAGCACCGCGCCGCCCACATTGCCCAGGGCCAGGATGATCCCAAGTTCCTGATCATCATAGCCCGCGCCGTGCAGAAAAACCGCCGCGTAGGCTGTTACCACACAGAACGCCACCCAGAAACCGCCGGTGATAATCATATAGTGAAACGTCACTGCGCTGATTCGTTTTTTCATATGGTCCCCCGCCTGAAATTTCTTTGCGGCGGTATTATACCGTAAAGCGTACATCCATATCAAGAAAAAAGAAAAGGGACCGCTCTTGCGAGCGGTCCCGGATGAACTTTGCAGGATTCTCCTGTCGGATTATTCGGCGGGAGCTTCTTCAGCAGCTTCTTCCGCAGCGGCTTCTTCAGCGGCGGCGGCAGCTTCAGCGGCCTTTTCATCCATGTAGTTCTGCAGATCGTCAGCGGTCTTGTCTCCGTTGAACACGTCGCAGCGGAACTGCCAGATTTCACGGGCGGATTCAATGATCTCAGCGGGGGTGCCGCTGCCCAGGTTCCACATCAGCGTGCTGCCCAGGACAGTATTTTCATCGCCCAGCAGATAGGTCTTGTTGCCCACGGCATGCTGCGGCTCACGCAGGGTGGCGAAGGTTTCAAACACAGCGCGGTCATCAGCATAATCCAGCTTGTCGCCAACCCATGCAGCGTCAGCGTCAACGCCGGGGGTGGGAGTGGTGTAGAGGGCATAGATCTGCTCCAGCTTCTTGACGGTTTCAGCGTCATAGCAGTTGGCGGGGATCACGCAGATGTTGTCAACAGCAGCATACAGATAGTCGTCAGCGTCGGGGCCCATCGGGAAGGGCACATAACCCCAGTCGAAGTCGCAGCTCCGCATGAGGTTGTCAGGATTGCCGATACCTTCGTAGTTCTGGCCTACGAAGAAAGCGGTCGTGCCCTGCTTCCAGAAGCCTTCGAACCAGTTCCATTCGCCGTCGGGAGCGAAGTCAGCCTTCTGGGGCATGAAACGATCCCAATCCTGGCGCTGCGCAATGGCCTTCAGGCAGGCGTCGCTGTCAGCAGTGATAACCAGTTTGCCGTTTTCATCCATATCAAACAGCTTGGCGCCGTTGCCGTACACACAGCCGCGGAACAGACGGTCGCCGTTGCCGGTCAGGGCCCAGATATCGTTGATACCGTCGTTGTCCTTATCCTGCTGTACCTTTTCCATGTACTCTTCGAACTTGGCCCAGGTCCATTCCTTGTTGGCAGCCAGGTCATAGATCTCATTGTAGTCGATGCCGGCGTCTTCCAGAACCTTCTTGTTGAAGAAGATTACCTCGCGGGGTTCTTCGTCAGCAGCCAGAACACCGTATACCTTGCCGTTCTTGGTCATGAAGTCGGAAACGGAGGTCAGCCACTGCGGGCCGGTCAGATCGATGGTCCACTCTTCAACCAGGCCGTTTGCCAGAGGTCCGCCTGCGAAGTTCGGGTCGATGATGATCAGGCACAGTTCATCGGCATGTCCGTCGTTCGCCATGTTGGCCAGTTCCTGGGGGCTTTCCTGCCAGCCGCCCTTGTCCCAGGCGCAGTTGACGATCTTGACATTGTAGGTGGCTTCCAGCCAGTCACGGTAGTCATACAGTTTCTGGGTGTCTTCGTCGGGATCCGCCACGCGGGTGGAATGATCCACGTCATCCTGAGTCCACCAGTCATAGATGTAAACCGTCTGTCCACCGAAGTCCAGACCTTCGATAACTTCCGGATATCCTTCCGGAGTTTCTTCTGCGGCCGCAAAGCTGTAGCATACCAGCAGCATGATTGCAGCCATTACCAGGGCAATGATTTTCTTCATACCAAGAAAACCTCCTTTTTTATTTCCTTACAGAACACACTTGCAGGGTTCTGTATAGGTACATTGTTGATGCGATCTCTCGCTTGCAGGAAAATTATAAACCAATCATGATAAAGATTCAAGTATCTGGTATGTACTTTTGGCATCGCAAGCGATAAGCGGCTTATTCCTTGGATCCTGTCATGGTCAGGCTCTGGACGAATGTTTTCTGGGTAAATGCATACAGGATAATCAGCGGAACGCAGCACACAAACACGCCGATACCGATCAGCTGCATCTGGCGTCCCAGCGGAACCGTAACATTTTCAGTCGCGTTTCTGGCAAAGTACTTGCTCATAATCGACGTGATATTGCTCAGTTCCCTGGAATAAATTTTATATCCGGAAATAAAGTTTCTTGTATAAAACAGGTCTGTCCACTGCCAGACGAAGCTGAAGAGGAAGCAGCTCGCAATGGTCGGAACTGCGTCCGGCAGCATGATTTTCACAAAAGTCCGCAGTGTACCGCAGCCGTCCACATAAGCCGCTTCTTCCAGGCTTTCCGGAACACTTCTGAAGTACTGCCGCAGCATATAGATGTAAAGTCCGTCCTTCAGTCCCATACAGGTCAGGCACATCAGCGTATACGGAACCAGCGAGGAACGGAGATTCAGTTCACTGCCGGTTGTGGCTTTGAATATGCCGAAGATGTCAAAATGTGTAAAGGACATGAACAGCGCAGTCTGAATTGTCTGCGGCGGAATGATGATCAGCATGACGACGCAGGCAAACCAGAATTTTTTCAGCGGGAATTCATACCGCGCAAAGCCATAAGCCACCAGTGTTGTGGAAACCACCTGGCAGATGGACATTACCAGGGAAATCCAGGCTGTGTTGATCATGGATGTCGGCATGGACGTCAGTTCCGCCACAATGCGGTAGTTGTCCAGCGTCACGTTTCGCGGAAGCAGGCGGATCGTGGAATCGTACATATCCTCTGCCGCCATCAGGCTGACGGAAAAGCGGGTTATCAGGGGCTGGATGATCATGAAGCAAAGGCCGAACATCAGCAGCGCCCGGACCACTGAAACAGCTGTCTGCCCGGCTCTGCGTTTCAGCAGATACCCTCCGCTCCGGCGGTTTCTTTCCCGGAAACTTTTGTTCTCGCCGATAAAAACTGTATTATTCTTACTCATAGGACTTCACCGCCCTTGTGATGATGAACGTGCTGATACCGATGAACACCAGCGCTACTCCGAAATAGATCCAGCTTTCTGCGGAAGCGGCTCCGAAGTCCATCTGCGTCCCGTACATCACGGAATTGATGTGCTCCATGACCGTGTTGTCGTTCTTCATGAAGAAATCGATGATTGTGTAGATGCAGTTTACCAGCAGCAGCGGGCTGACCATCGGGAATGTAATCTTCCAGAAGGATTCCCAGGCGGAACACCCTTCCACGTCGGCCGCTTCATAGAGGGAAGGAGAAATGGACTGCAGGCCGGTCAGGAAGACAATGATCTGAATGCCGCTGGCCATGATAATATCATAGATTGCGTCAATCATCTGGAAAATCACGTCAAAGACTTCCCTGGCGACTCCGGATACGGAAAGAAGATTCTGCAGTGCCTGCGAAAGGTTCACGCCGGATGATTCATTCACTGCGTCCGATATGCTGGTCATCAGGTTGAAATACTGGTTCTGGCTTTCTATACCGGGCAGCACGCCGGATGAAAGAATCACCGGCAGGAAAAAGATAACGCGGCAGAGCGTCCGCCCTTTGAATTCCTGGTTCAGGATCACAGCGATCACAAAGCTCATGACCAGGGTGGCAATGGTGTTGATCGCCATCCGGCCCATTTCATTCACCAGCAGTCCGTTGAACTCAGGGTCGGAAACAAATGCGTAATTGTAGTTTCCAAGCGGAAGAACAAGCTTTGCGCCGAAAAGGTCCAGGGTAATATTGAAAGGGGTCATCGTTCCCTGTCCGACATTGACCTGGCTCATACTCATCTGCAGGGAGATGAACAGCGGACGGACCATAAAGACAAGAAATCCGATAATCAGCGGCAGGATAAAACGCGTCCCGGTCCGCGCCCGTCTGGCCTGGATGGTGTGGTATGTTCTGTTGCCCGGAATATACATCTGGACAGCTTCAACAATCCCTTCATACCAGTGGTTTCGCCTGGTTTTGCCTTTCACTCCGCACTCCCCCTTTCAACCAGATAGTCACGGGCAGGAATTCTGACTGCACCTTTGCGGTATTCTTTGCTTCCGTAGTTGACGTAAACGCGCGTTCCGTCTTCATAGATTGTTAGATGGACGTCATTGCTGATAAATTCGTGCCCGGTAATCCGCTGGTTGTTCAGTCCGGACATTTCTTTCTGATACCGGAGAATCATCTGAAGGGCTTCTTCTTTCCAGCGGTCGTAGGATCCGGCTGTATAGCAGCTGTAAGCGGAATCCTGCAGAATGTTCGTATCTGCTTTCATGAAGGTGAAGTTCAGTCCGGCGCCGTATTCAGCGCTTTCCAGCAATGCATTCTGATAGTCCCCTGCCAGGTTGATCGGCTCGCCTGTATAGTTTTTCAGCCCGTGCAGCGCGATCTGATAGAACGGAACCGCCTGGTCGATAATCGCGTATTTCCGTCCGGTCAGGTTCATGTCCGTGATCAGGTCCGCGTAGGAAATGGCGTAGTCGTTTCCTTTCTTGATACTGATTTTCATTCCGAGGTCCTGCGCCTTCCGCAGCGCTTCGATATTCATGGTCTTGACCTGCTCGCGTGTAACGGTCTCGTTCTTGTAATAATCCGCGCTCAGCAGATTGCCGATATCCCGGAATGCAATTCCCTCGCTTCCGCGGTTTTTCAGGCCGTTGATCAGATTGTCCGCGTAATTTGCGGCTATTCTCGGCTTAACCAGATAGTAGGGATCGGACCAGTCCTGTTGCTGGTAGGTAACAATATAATAGGGATAAAGCTTGACAAGTTCCCTTGTAGTGAATCTTGCCGCGTGCAGCGTCGGAACAAATCCTTCCAGAAGGCCGCTGTCGTAGGCAAAACAGCTGATCCCGTCAAAGTAAAGAGTCACGCCCTTTTCTTTTGCGGCGGCAATCAGTTTTTTCATTCCGGAATCCCCTCCAAGTTCTCCCTGGGTGTGGATTCCGTTCAGAACCTTCTGACGCACTCCGCCGTTGCTCCATCCGCTCATTCTCATATTCAGATGCCGGACACCGTTTCCGGTCATTTCTTCCAGAATCTCCTGCGCTTCGCGGAATGTGGTGGTTGCAACGACAGAGTCTACCGGCACGCCGAATTTCGGCATAATCTTGTCAATAGCGCCGACCAGCTCCACGTGGATCGGTGCGTCCGGATCTGCCTGTTCCTGCCGGAATTCAGGCCTGCCCCGCAGGTAATCGCCGTATGCTTCCGCCATCCCGACATAGTTTTCGGCGTCCAGGAAGCGGTACCGCTGGATCACCGTATCGTCAGGAATCGTGTTTTCATACATCAACACCTGCTCATTGGTCCGCCCAGACAGCTTGAACTGTCCGTAATGAATCAGGTTGTATTTACAGTAGACCGTATTGAAGCTGTTGAATCGTCCTGCTACATCCGCGAAAATTCCGCCGTAGGAACTGGCGCCTTCAATCATGCAGATAAAGGAACCGTCGTTCTGTCCCATGCCGAACACAGCGAATGTATTCTCTGTTTCACTGACCGCTTCGTTTCTTTCCTCACCGTAGTCCCATCCGTAGAAATTGGCATAATAGCTGCTCTGTGAAAGTTTTCCGTTGTTGTACCGGATCAGGCCGCCGCTGCCCTCCGGGATGAAGATGAAGCCCTCGTCACCGGTTCCCGCGGCGCCGAACATCGGAAGTACGGAAACATATGTCAGCGGATAATCCGCTTCGTAGGTAATTTCAGTATATGGGACTTCTGCGATCAGTTCATTTCCTTCCAGCCTGAGAATCATGGTTGCATTGAAGAACGGACCGTGATTTTCTTCAGTCTGGGCGACATTCTGCATGTCAATCTCATACTGTTCCCGATCGTATCCGATTTCTGAAAAATATCCTTCAACTTTTTCCTTTGCTTTTGCGTCAGTTCCGGATTTCAGGATATACAGGTTTCCGGATTCGATATCCGGGTACATGGCTTTCAGTTCTTCCAGGTTGCTTGCCCTTTTCAGGGCTTTCTCGTCATACAGGGAGTAAAACTTCTTGATTTTCATCAGAAGGGTCTTCCCCATCTTGTCGGATAATTCCTGGAAGCGCTCACTGGTGATTGCGTACGGTATCAGATAGGTCCGCTCGATTTTGCCGATGGCATACTCGATCCGGATGGTCGTATCATTTTCCCGGGTGATGTTGTAGTTCTGGTTTACCATGGAGTAGCGGTAATTGTTCAGTTCGGTTTCGCTTCCTGAAATCGTATATGTAAGATTCAGAGTTGAAGCCAGAAGATCGCTGTTTACGCCGTGCGCGATCGGGTCTTTGTCCCAGTCCTGCGGATTGGAATACCATACTTTTCCGCTTTCCTTGCTGGTTACCTTGAACTGTGTCGTGCTGCCGTCAAGTTCAAGGAGGAGCTGATCGTTCTCAATGGTTACCGGGGCCCCGTCTCCTTCATAGAAAATCAGATGCGGCTCCCGCCCGGAAGCCGGAGTTTTTTCACTGTAGATCAGGTAAAATACGTAAACAAGCGCAGCCAGCAGAATCAGAACAATTCCCCAGACAATCAGGCGGCGGATGATCTTTTTTCTGTTTCTGTTCATCATCTTCCCCCTCCTTTTAATTCAGCCTGAAGACGATTTCGCGGTAGAAACTGACAAAGAACGCGAACGCGTCGCTGAGCAGGCTGAAAAACACCAGCATCAGGAACAGGATCACGCCGGCGCCGACGATCGTCACAATCAGGAATATGAAAGTTTTTCCCGGACCGTAATCATGGATTTCCATCAGTCCGACAAAGACCAGGAAAACGCACCAGATAACGGAAAAGCTCAGCAGCACGCTGTAGAAGCTGCCTTCTTCAAATGTCAGCATATTGCTGACCAGGATCATGGGCAGCTGGATGATAATATATGGCACCAGGGCGTAGCACATGCCCATGTAAATATCCTTGAAGCGGCCCTTGCCCTCAAAAAGTGTCGTCATTGCCCAGTTGGCAATGCAGAGAACCAGGAACGGCAGAAGAAGCGATCCCATTTCCTCAAAGATATTGATATGCTGAATGGGAGCCATGATAAACTGGAAATTGGTCGCAATCAGCTTCAGCACCCGGATAATCAGGAATAATGCCAGGAAAGTGTTGGCCGCTGCAATGCTGCCCTTCTTCTCGTGGATCAGATCCCAGAAGCCGTCGAACGGATGGGTGATCACATACAGCGCATACTTCAGGGATTGTCCGTAGCGGCTCAGCCATGCCCTGGTTTTTCCGCTTCTGGCCTCCGCTGCCGGATTACTTGCGGACTTTGCTGTGCTCATGCATCATCACCTCCCATTTCATTTTCCTGGCCCGTCCGAGTGCCAGCGGAACAATCAGCAGCAAGGCAATCAGCAGGATAATCCACCAGATGTTTTTCTCTACCCAGATTTTCCGGTATTGCTTGAACGCCCGCCCGTATTCCTCCCGTGCGTGGGCCCGTTCGAAATAATCCATGGCCTCCCCGTATTTTTCCTGGCGGAGTCTGGATCTTCCGATTCCGCGGAACGCCAGCGTGTAGTTGGCGTTCAGTTTCATCACGTTTTCCCAGAGTTCTGCGCTCTGATCATATTCACCGCTCAGATAAGCGTCTGTCGCGTCATAGATCAGATTGCCGTATTCCGTCGGAGTAAAGACAGTGATGCTGTTTTTCATCTCATCCAGCACCAGCAGATCATATCCCATATGGTCCAGTCCGACAGCTCTGTTGAATGTTCCGTCCATGCTTCCCTTAGTGCCGAACGCCCAGAGCATGACGCCCTGGCTGTCATATCCGAAAAGCCGTCCGCGGACCCGGTCAACGGTTACATATATTTCATTTTTCAGTGCGGTAATATCCGCCATCTTGCAGGGACCATACTGCAGGCTTTCCGATTTCCAGTCAAGGTCACCGATCGGCGGATAACGGTCGTTCTTGATCAGGATATCATTTCCGATTCCGTTCAGCCGCCGGATCGGCTTGGCTGTGTCGGACAGAAGCTCATACTCACTGAAAACAGTGGTTGTCGCATAGATGAAACCTTTTTCATCCATGTACAGGTTTTCATACTCCGTCGGAACAAAACTTTCGGACGCAGCCCGCTGTTCCTTTGACATGAAATATCTCTTCCAGATATAATCGGCCATATTGACCTTGACGGCATTCGCTCCGATATATCCGGTAAACGTCGTATCGTTCTCATATTTCATGAATCCTTTGTTCACATTGGTTGCCAGCACATACAGGCGCCCGGCCACGTCCACCGTAATCTTTGTCGGCAGGAACGCGGATGCCTGGTTGAACGTCGCGTCAGTCGGTTTGATGAATGTTTTGATCAGATTCAGGTTTTTATCCGCCATCAGCACCCGATGGTTGTCCTGGTCCGCAATATACAGATTGTTGTCTTCGTCCACGAAAACATCCATCGGAGTTTTGAATGTCGCCGGCTCCGCTCCCTGTATTTCTTCGATTATTCTCGTCAGCCGGGCTGTTCCGTTCTGGTACCTGATCTGGAGAATCCGGTTATTTCCGGTATCCACAACATATATGTCCGAATTGCGTACGAAAATTCCTTCTGGCTTGCTGATCTGCCTGTTGCCAAGCTTCTCCAGTCCCAGGGATGTACTGTCAATGACCGTCTCCACGCGATATGGATCCGGAGACATCTGAACGTCGCCCCAGTAATCATAGTTATACGAATAGGAAGTGCTGAAGCCGTCCTCTTTCATGCTGTTGCTGTCATCCGCGAACGCGATTGACAGAGAAAGCAGCATCAGAGCCAGCAGAAAGGAAATTGCCTTTTTCATCTTCTTTCCTCCCTTCCTTAATCCTTGATACCGGAGGAGGCCATCGTTTCCAGAATCCGGCTCTGGCTCAGGATGAATATGATAATGGGCACTGCGATAATAATCACCTGAGCGGCTGCCATCTGGCCGGTACGGGCTATACCGCCGGCCTGGATCTGGGTGAGGGCGTATACAAGGGTTTTCTTTGCTTCGGAGTAAATGACCGTCGCAGCGCTTGTGTTCCACAGGCTCTGAACACTGAAGATAATCATGGTCAGCCAGGCAGGTTTCACATTCGGCATTACAATATGCCAGAATATACCGAAAGTACTGGCGCCGTCGATGGTCGCAGCCTCAATCAGCGCCGTCGGCAGGCCTTCCATGAACTGTTTCATCAGGAAAAGCCCGATGGGGGCCGCAAAAGCCGGGAGAATCAGCGCCCAGTACGTATCAATCATCCCCAGTCTGCTCATGATCAGGTAGTTGGGGATGCCGGTGACATAACCGGAGAACATCAGGCACGTTGTAACGACAGCGAAAAAAGTTTTTCCGCCGGGGAACTGATATTTGGCGAGCACAAAGGCAGCCATGCTCGCAATAATCAGATGGCCGAATGTACCCACAAAGGTGATAAATACGGTATTTACAAGGTATCGGCTGAAAGGTACCCAGCTCTGCCCCATTGTCACGAACAGATCGGAAAAGTTGTCAGTCGTCGGATGCTGCGGCCACACAGGCGGCGGAAACCGGAAAAACTCGTCCAGCGGTTTCAGGGAAGCGCCGACCTGGAATACCAGCGGGAAAACCATCGCGGCGCCGATGATGATAAGCATCAGATAAATGCCGATATCGCCTGCAATGGAGCGGTTCGGATGGCGCCGGGTGATCAGGTGCTTCTTTGGAACCTCGATTTTTTCACCGCGCATTTCTGCGAGTCGGTGGAGTTCATCGCCGCGGGTTCTGGGAATTACCGGCTTGTCCGCCCAGTTTTTGTCAATCTGGCTGTAGACTTTCAGGCCGTAATCCAGATCAAAGATATACCGGCTGTCATCCTTCAGGATTACGGTAACCTGGCTGCTGACGCCGCCCCGGCGGATATTGTCCATCCGGTGCATCCGGGTGTATTTCCATTCCACCAGCGGTGTGTCTTTCCCTTTTTCATAGAAGGCTGCGCCGGTCTCCCCTGCAATCAGGTTTCCCCGGTATTTCCTGCCGGAAATGGTTTTCATCGTACCCGCGGATTTCACGGTATTCTGTTCGCTCATATCAGGTGCCCACCCTTCCAAGCAATCCGGCAATTGCTTTCTTGCACAGAATCATGACCAGGAACAGAATGGTTGCGATAGCGCTGGCATAACCCATCTCAAACCGGCTGAAACCGTAGTCAAACAGGTGAGTAACCACCGTGCGGGCCGCATAATCCGTGGAAGGATATCCGCACAGGGCTCTTGGAACGTCACTGACGTTGAAGGCGGAGGTGATGCTCATCACAGCACCGAACAGCAGCATGGGTTTCATACTCGGCAGTGTGATATGATACAGTTCCTGCCAGCGGTTCCGGACGCCGTCCACGTATCCGGCTTCATACATGCTGCGGTCGATGCCCTGGAAACCGGCAACAAAGCTCAGGAAACCGGTACCCATGCTCATCCACAGGATCACAATAATCAGGATTGTCATCATATACGTGGGATCCAGGAGCCACAGCTTCGGGGCGTCGATCAGGCCGAATTCCATCAGGATGGCGTTGAACCAGCCATAGGCGTCTCCGCGGAAGATAATGGAAAACACGGTAAAAGCGTTCGCTGCGATGGAAGGCGCGTAGAACACGACCACCGCCACCGCGCGCAGCCATTTCGGCAGTTCATTGATAAACCATGCGAACAGGAAGGAAAGGATGTATCCTACCGGTCCGGTAATCACGGCAATCACAAAAGTGTTCTTGACGGCTGTCAGGAATACTTCATCCTGAAGAACCAGGTTGATGTAATTCTGGAATCCGATGAACCGGGCCGGTTCCAGAATATTATAGTACGTAAAGCTGTAGAAAATGGATGTCGCGATCGGCAGGATAAAGAACGTGAAAAACAGAACAGCGTACGGAGCCAGAAACAGGTAACAGACCCTGTTCCGTTTGGCCAGCTGCCAGCCGTGCTGCATTTTTTCACGTCTCATTGTCAGATAGCGGTTTGAGAATGACTGGGATTGCATGCTTTACGGTCCTCCTTTCCTCTTAATCAACCGGCAGGTTGAATTCCCGCCGCTTGATCCTGATTTCTTCATTGATGGTTCTTGCATAGGTAAGCAGTGTTTCACGAGGATCTTCCTTCGTGGTGATCACACGGCGGATCGCGTTCGTCATATGACGCGTTGTGGAATAACCGCCCGCAATTTCAGGGAAGCCGTGCGTATGGGCCATCTGCTCCTCCAGCACAGCCAGCTGGCTGTTGCTCCAGGCGAGCCTGCGCAGCGCATTGCGGTTCGCTGTCTGGTATCGGGCGCTGGCACCCAGCACACTCTCCATTTCGCGGCCGAAGCGGACCTGCGCATCCTCGCTGACCCACCACTTCATGAATTCCCAGGCGTTGTTCCGGACCTTTTCGTTGTCGGTTTTGATCATCATACAGCACAGTCCAGCAGTATGGCAGGTCCGGTCCAGCGTTCCGTCTTCCCGGACTGTACCTGGTACCAGGGTGAAGTCCCAGAGACCGCGGATTTCCGGGGCGGAAATCATCAGTGTGTTGTAGGTTGCGTAGGATACTACACCCAGCGGCATTTCACCGCTGCGGAAACGGCTGACAAAGTCAAAGATGGTCGGCAGACCGTAATCGTTGTACAGGCTGACATACTGTTTGAAGGCAGCGACGCCGGCTTCGCTGTCGATCAGCGTGCGTTTGGCGTCCTTTTCGTAAATCTCACCGCCGTTCTGATAAATCATGGTATTCAGAATGGAAGTGTCCGCAACCATGATATCCGGAAATGGCAGCGCGACCGTCAGGCTGTCACCCTGAATTGTGGGCAGTTCAGCAATCAGTTCCTCCCATGTTTCCGGAATCTTCAGCCCCATTTCCTCCATAACGTCTTTCCGGTAAAACAGCAGCGGAAAATCCTGGGTCTCCGGCAGTCCGTACACGCCTTTCCTGGTTCCGTTGTCGTAAGTAAGCGGATCGATGATGCTTTGGTAAAAAGGCTCGATAACCTTATTGAAATCGTCAAACTGCGTCAGATCTTCCACCGCGTTCCGCATCGCGTAGTTCACGGCGAACCAGCCGCTGACGCTCAGGACAATGTCCGGCCCGTTGCCGGCCACGACGGCCGTAAGGATCGCATCGGCCTGCACCAGTTTGATGTTGACCTTGATGCCGGATTTTGCTGTGAAAGTGTCGTCCACCATGGTCTTCAGAACGGTACTCTGGTCGCGGCCTGTGGTAATCCAGATTTCCAGGACATCGTCGGTGTCGTCATATTTGTCGCCCAGTGAATTGTAATCCACAAAGAAGGAACTCGCGCAGCTGCGGATTTCATGAGCCGCGCTTTCAAGGAAGTTTTCACTGACCGGTCCCGGCTTTGCGTTCTCCCCGGTAATCATGATCAGGTCCACATCCAGTTTGCTTTCGGACATATTCTGCATGGCAGTGCCCAGGGAGGTGATGTTGTCCTTGAAGCTGGTAAAGCTTTCCGTAATCCGTTCATTCATGGCCATGAACTGTTCCAGCTGAACCGCGAGGGTCTGGGCAGCGGCGGCACGGTCGCTTTTTTCGCCGGTGGTGGCAACGATGTCGTCAACAATCTTGTACAGGCGCTTGCTTTCCAGGTCCATCGCCTCGATGACTTCCGGATAAACCTGAGCAAGTTTGTAATCCCGGAACCGGTCCGGATTTGCGCCGGTAAGGACAAGCAGCTTGCGGTAAATCTGGTTCAGCCGGAAAATGCTGTCCTCAACCCGTTTCAGCACAGGGCCCATCTCTCCCAGCGTGACTTCCATGCGGATGGTGTGTACGCCTTTGGTCAGATAAAAGCGGAAAGGATTTCCCTCCGCGTCAGACAGTGTGCGCATCTCCCAGCTGGTGTTGTAGGAGAAGGTTACCGCTTCAAGATCCTTGAACGGCACTTTCCCGTCAATATAGACAGTGCGTCCGGACAGCGCGCCGCGCTGGTACATCTGGCGTGCTTTGATGGAAATGTTGTAATACCCGTCTTCCGGGATTTCAAAATCCCATTGGATCCATTCCCCGGCATGCGTCCATGGATCGCCGCCGATGTAGTTCAGAACCGTGTTTGTCACGGAATATGGATCCGTTTTGGGGCTGGAGCGGTCATAGCGCGCATACAGGCTGGGAGCGCTGCGCAGCGGGGCGGATTCGCCCTGGACCGTCTGGGAATAATTTCTCCCGGCCTCTGTCATTGCAGTTTCGGGAAGTGATGCTGCATATTCTTCATAGCTCGGATATTTCGCAATGGGCGTCAGTGTAATTCCGCAGACAATCATCGGCTCGTTCACAGCCTTCAGGGTCAGCGTATTCTCTCCTTCCGCAAACCAGAAGGCATAAGGTTCCGTCTGGTAACCCATATCATCCCGGAAGCAGATGGTCTGCCTGTCAAATATTTCTTTCTGGCTTGGACGGATTTCATTCCCCTGGTTGTCTTTTCTGACTTCTCCCGCGTCAGTCCACAGGCGGCTGAGGGTCAGTGTGCTTGCGCCTGCAAAAGGCAGCTCGCCGTTGATCAGCAGTTCGCGTTCGATATCGACGCCGCGGCTTTCGGTCGTCAGGTACTCCAGCCGGATGTTGTAAAGGCCGGCCTGCGGTACCTCTGCCTTCCAGGTAACCTCGGACCCGTCCTCTGTCAGGAGGCCTTCCGCCGTGGGCGTTGCTTCTCCTTCAAAGGAAAGAACGTCAACAGGGACCTCCTCCTTCACCTCCGGATCGGAAGCGTGGGAAGCCACATACGCCTCATAGGTGTTGCCGCGTCCGATTCCCGAAACATCCGTGGAAAGATCAATTCCGGCATACTTGCTGCTGTAGTCGCCGGATCCCTGATTCAGCAGGATGACCAATACGGCAATAACAGCAACTGCCAGAACCCCGATGAGAATATTCCGCCATTTTCTTGACATGAGTTCATCTCCCGTTGCACCATCTGAAGACGACGGACACCAAAAACCACCTCCGGCGGCTTCAGACGGATATTCTGTTCTCAGGCCCTAGGAAATTGCAAATAACCTCAATTATTATACAAATCGGTTACTTCCTTGTCAACGAAAACATGATCTCCGGAAAAGCCCCGGACACCTTGTATTTCCTTTGTTTTTCGAAACTGAAGAAGCGTCCGGAAAAAAATTCCGGACGCCTTGGTCTCAGACCGATGACGTACAGTTGTTTTCATTGTCTTTTCTGCTGAAACTGCCATTCCAGCAACGCTGTTCCGCTCTCAGTGAAACGGAAATACAGGTCGTGTGTTCCGGCCAGAGGCGCCGGGAGTTCCGCTGTGACGTCCATGGCCGTTTCACAGGCCTGGATTTCCAGAACCGCGGCGGGTTCACCGCCGGCGCTGTCCGGAATGATTTCAATTTTTCCGGGCATTTCGGACCGTACGGACAGGCGGACGGACGAGGCCCCTGTCTCCCCGAAATCAGCACCGGCCACGGCGATCCAACCGTCCGGCGACATACTGAGCGCCATCATCCTGCCAGTCCCTGCGTTCCGGTTTCCGGCGTCCGCAAGCTCCGTTGTCACCCCGGCCATGGAAACCGCCGTTGCGCCGGAAACAGCCGCGTATGGATCCAGCGGTTTAAGCTGGGCGACACCGGCGACCGTTCCCCTCGACGGAGCAGGCAGGCCGTTTTCATTCAGTGTCAGCCGGTCCACAAACACGCTGCGGTATCCCGCGTTCCAGCCCATTGCTTTGTCCAGTGTAGCCGCGTGATAGGTAATATACCACTGGTCCCGGAAACTGAACATGCAGTGGTGGTTGTTCCCGCCGGCGCCGAAGAAGTATCCCGGATTCTTCAGCACCTGCCCCGCGTATTCAAAAGGACCAAGGGGTGATTCCGAAGTCATATAGACAATCTCGCCGCTGCCGAACCCCTGTGGGCTTCCGGCTGCGGGAACGCTGAAATTCGAGCAGTAGGAATAGACATAAGTGTCGCCGAATCGGTTGATCCCGGAATCTTCAAACAGCCATGGCGGACTGATCACCACAGGATCTCCGTCCAGGCTGATCATATCGTCTCCAAGCTTTACCGCGCGGGCTGTTCCCGGATCTGCCTGTTTTCCTTCAGGCACGCCGCCCCCGAAGTACAGGTAGGCACTCCCGTCCTCGTCCACCAGCACCGCCGGATCAAACAGCCAGGTCACCGAACTGCAGGTGGGCGTGTTCCGGCTGATCAGCGGTTTCCCGATCGGATCCGTGAAGGGGCCCGTGGGACTGTCAGCGGTAAGTACGCCGATGCCTCCGCCTGAATTGGCGAAATACAGGAAGACCCGGTCCTTGCCCCCGAAATTCTGCCACGCCGCGCAGGGTGCCCAGGAATTCGAAGCCCATTTTGCCGCGCCGTTTCCGCCGGCTGCGCGTACAGAGCCATGGTCCGTCCAGTTCACCAGGTCATCAGAGGAGAGCACCCGCATGGTAACGATATTGCTGTAGTCATTGGTCTTCGGTTTTTTCCCGTCCTGCATCACGGGTTCGTCCCCGGTCATGTACAGGTAAACGCGGTCCTTGTATACCATTGCCCATGGGTCTGCTCCGAACCGCTGAACCATTACCGGGTTATGTTCTCCTGCTTTCTTGTAAACAATCACGGGACCAGCCTCCTTTTTGATGATCTTTTCCAGATCCGTACTTTTCACCGCTTCACGCACGGCGGCTTCGCTGTCTGAATCTGGAATCGCGCCGTCCTGCAACGCGCCGAAAAACGCCGGGGTCACTCTTCCTTTTTGATTGATCAGCCTGGGCGGTATCCCTTTTCCCTGCTCCGCCGAATCCCGCAGTGCGGGAAATGTAATGCTCCGGATTCCCAGCTTTTCCGCCATGGCGAACAGGTTCTTATACCGGACAGCCAGCCGGATTTCTCCCGCCGCGGTCCGGTCTGTATTGGCAATTTCGAAACTGTCGATGTGAATTTCCAGACCAAAGTCCGCAATTTTTTTCAGGATGCGTTCCAGGAGTTCCGCTTCATGCCTGTCCATGGTCATGCTGCATGTCAGCACCACGCCGTCAAGAATTCCCTGCGACCTGAGTTCCTGCAGCTGCTGCAGCGTCTGTTGATCAGGAACATCCGCGAGATGCCACAGAAGTTTCTGCTCCTCCCGGGCGGCTTTCCTTGCCGCTCTGAATGCATGGAAAATATAATTCTTACCGATCGTTTCAAGGAAAAGATCCTCTTCCGCCGGCCGGCAGCTGCGGACAACTTCCCACTCGGTGATAAGGTCCGGATATGATTCATTGAACAGGCTGATCTGATCCCGGACGGCGTTTTCCATCCGGCGAAGCACGGTCTCCCCGGCCGCCCGCTTTATGTTCCCCGCGTCAGCCCACTCTTCGTTGAAAAACCAATCAGGTGTATTTCCCGGCTGAATGATCGTAGCGGAGCGGACTTCCATTTCGTTTTCCAGGGCATAATTCAGGACAGCCGCGGCATTACCGATTCTCAGACGGGCATGTTCATTGTTCTTTTCCTTCTTGCTGCTTCCCCTGCTCAGCAGGTTTTTCCCCCGGACCGCCTCCCCGCATGCCAGCAGGCCGCAGTGTTTCATGATCAGTTCGGTTTCGCGCAGATCCGCGCTCAGCGCGTACTCTGCGCTGATTCCGATTTTCAGCTGTCCGGCATAATGCTCCTTCAGGGAAGGAACATCCCCTCCCGCCAGATACGTTGTATAAAATGCCTTGTCCGCTGATACAGGCAGCACATGCACCAGTGCCAGGCACGCAGCCGCGGCGGCAATCCGTTTCAAAGTCCTGCCCATATATTTCCTCCTGCGTTTTCAGGGAAAGCCCACACGGAAAAGGCCGGACAGTTTTTGTCCGGCTTCTGGTTCAGCGGATTTCCGCTCCGAGTTTGAATTTCAGGTTCCCGAGGATTTTCTTGACAAAGCGGTCGATATCCTCCGGTGTCAGCGCTTTGTCCGTAGGGGTGAAGGTAATCTTGAATGCCATGCTCTTCCTGCCTTCACCGATCTGCTCCCCGCGGTAGATATCGAACAGTTCCACATCCGTAACGCTCGGGCAGGCCCGGCTGATTTCGGCCATCAGGCTGCCGCAGGCAGTTCCCTCCCCGACAGTCAGGGCCAGATCGCGGATAACTGCCGGGAAATCAGATACAGGTTTATACCGGATACTCAGCGCTGCGTGGCTCATCATCTTTTCATAGTCGATCTCGCCCAGAAAGATTTTATGGTTTGCTTTGCTGTCCTTGTGCAGCTTCAGCTCTGCGGTAACCTCGTTGGCAAGCTTTCCGAACACGCCGACCCGTTCGCCCTCGCACAGGATATAGGCCGCGATTCCGGGATGCAGATAACTGACGTCCTCTGCCCTTTCCACGTCAAACTTCATGCGGAATGCTTCGCCCAGGGCTTCCACGCTCCCCTTGACCGTGAAAAAGTCCTCTTCATCGCCAAACGCGGCAAAGCCAAGGTGCGGGCGTTCGTCGGGATGCTGCCCCTTTTCTGCGGGCACATATACGTTGCTGATCTCAAAGACCCGTCCTTCGTTGTTACCCTTTTTCAGGTTTTCCACCACGATATTCAGCAGGCTCGGAGCAAGCAGCGGCCGCATGACGGACAGCTTTTCGGAGATGGGATTCTGTATCCGGATCACTTTCCGTTCCGGTGCGTCCGCGGGAATTTTCAGGGCATCCAGGTCGCTGTCGGCATAGAAGGACAGTGTATAGCACTCGTTGTATCCCTGGCTGCACATAACGGTTGCCGCCCGGTCTCTGCGCTGCTGTGCCGGATTTTTCCCGCCGCTTGTAACCGTCGCGTTCTTCAGGAATGTCGGAATGACATGGTCATAACCGTACTCGCGGATAACCTCCTCCGCCAGGTCAGGTTCGCCCACCTCAATATCTTCGCGGTACCGGGGCGCAGTCACGTCCAGTGTGTCGCCGTCCTGTTTCACGTCGAAGTTCAGCCGTTTCAGGATCTTAAGAACTTCCTCCGCCGGCACCTCAATGCCCAGGATGCCGTTGATCCGTGCGAGGCTGGCAGTAAAGTGTTTCCCTTCCCGCGGCGCGCCGGCGCTGCAGTCAAAGGCGCTGGAGGTGATCTCGCCGCAGTTCAGTTCCTGGATCAGATGCAGCGCCCGGGCCATGCCCAGCTCGGTAATATATTCGCTGATACCTTTTTCAAAGCGGGCGGAAGAATCGCTGCTCTGGCCGAGGGCCCGGGATGTTCTCCTCACATTGTCCCGGGCGAATTTGGCTGCTTCAAACAGCAGCTGGGTCGTCTGATCGGTGATTTCGCTGTTCAGGCCGCCCATGATACCGGCCAGGGCCACAGGGCGGTTGCCGTCGCAGATCACGAGGTTCTCCCGCGTCAGGGTGAATTCCTTCTCGTCCAGTGTCTGGATCTTTTCCCCGTCCTGCGCCCGCCGCACGATAATCTTCATTTCCTGCAGCTGGTCCATGTCAAACGCGTGCATGGGCTGGCCGAT
>JAEEGL013299918.1_pt1 | contig 29339 bp, 25 predicted proteins | sample 9134231 | NCBI WGS metagenome assembly JAEEGL01 (sample SAMN16246548, study PRJNA631951) | gut metagenome | biome: gut microbiome; feature: rumen; material: fiber-attached | host: Bos | place: Iran: Karaj | collected 2018-10 | reverse complement strand
TGGAAACCAAGGCTCGAAAAGCGCGGGATACGTCTGCCCTTTTTTCGTCTATGCACGCAAGGGATGGACGGAAAAAGGGCTTTCGTGTCGTTGATGGTGCGTTTACGCCAGGATTGTGAATTTACTTTCTATCTGTTCATTGCTATTTCGGGGTTTCGCAAAATCCTCAAACTCATTATTTTCCCAAAATACAAAGTAAAAGCTCATTCCGGGGAGGAGATTAAACTTGAATAAAGACTATATAGAATTATTTACAAAAGGATTAAATGTGGATGCGCATTACATTGCAGTTAAAAACGCTGAAGGGTTAAAACTATATTAATGACAGAAATAGATTGTATTTTATGAGAGTTGTAGAAAGGAATAATCTATGGATGCTTTTTTTAGATTATTTGGTGGACTTTTTGGTCCGGTTTTCTATATTTTTGTTTCTGTTATTGCTATGGGGCTTTTTTTTGTAGATTGCTATCGTATGCTAAAAAAATATATAACTACAAAAACACGTGAATGTTTCATTGACGACATTTCATTATGCATTGCTGTTTATATATTGCTTATAATTGTCGTGTGGCATTTTGATTTAATTCATACTCCCCTCCAGCCAGAATCATTAAGCACTCTATGTATTGCTGAAGGGATTGGCTATGAAAAAGAAAATAAGGACGCGCCCAATTTAGGCATTAAAGGAAAAGACGGGACACTCTATGATAGCCCTATATTTGATTTCAGTCTTGTAGGAGATAAAACTCCCATAGGAGAAACAATAAAAAAGGCTTTTGACAAGCCCGTAAAAATTTGGTATAAGGAAAAATTTCATCGATATATCTATCAACTTTCTCTTGAGGATGTTATCATTTATGATTTACAAGAGGCCAACAATAATGTTAGTGTATTTAATCGTTGGGTGCCGACAAGCACGCTCAGCCTTTTAACGACAATTTATTTATATGTGTATTTCTATTTCATTATTTTCCCAAAATATAAAAGATGATATACAGAATGGGGGAACTGTAACAAATGAAAGCAGGTACATTTCTAACTATAAATAATGTGTCAAACATTATATTTCGATTAAACGAACTACGTAAATCTATCAATAACGGATTGGGAAAGGGCATATCTTCTTTCAAGATAAACACAAATCGAAATAATGGTCAGTTCACACCATCATTTGATTTCAGTTTGGTTGATGATAATATTGATGATACTAAAATGATTGGAAAAACAATCAGGATATGGTATAAACAGCACGGGATATTCATGGGAGGCAAGGGCTTTATTTACCAAATAGCTATAAACAACAAAATTATTTTTGATATTGCAGCGGCAAATGCAAAGATCGATGGGTTTAATCGGAAAAGGGTGCCGGTTTCTTATCTTTTTGTATCTGCATGGTGGCTATATTTTTGCATATGGAGACGTAGCGAAAAGGTGAATAAACGTTATATACGGTTGAAGAAGTGGTTCCAGAAAGAACCAACAAAATCGGAGGTACTGTAAGCAATGTCTTTCGGAGAGTTTGGAGTTTCGGTCACTGATGGCGCATTGAGGGTATTATTTTCTAGAGAACGGGGCAAAACAGACTCGTGGGAACAAGTCATAATTGGAATGGATGTTATCCGTGGAATTGTGGCACTAAGCAAGTTCCATGCTGTCAAACAGTTAGCGCCTGCAATTGCGGAAAAAAACAAGGTGAATAAACGGTGGGAACGAATATAAAACAGTGTCCATACATAGTTTATTACACGGGAAATAAGGGTTATGAATTTATAGAGCAAAAGAGGTGCTGTCATGCCCTTTTGGCCAATGGTGTGGTTTTTGCTTGCAGGTTGTGCAATCGTTCTCTTTGCCAATAAGTGCTTTGCTTTAGTTAAGATTGCGAAAAAACAGTATCGACTGAGAGAATTCACAAGGGAATTATGTTTGTGTTTTGGCTTTTGTGTGATATTTATTGCAATTGCCTGGCGATTTAACTTGCTTTATACACCTATTCACATAGAATCATTGGAGTCTTTGGATTATGTCGAAGGCTTTGGATATGCAATTCCGAAAAAGGGGAATCCTAATCTCGGGGTGGAAACGAGAGATGGAGAACGCTATGATATGCCTGTTTTTGATTTCAGCCTTAGTCCTAAAGGAGCGCCTTCACACCTACAAATAAAGAGGATGGCTTTTGGACATCAGGTAAAAATCTGGTATAAAGAAAAAAATCATCGATATATATATCAAATATCCATTGATAATGAAATCATATATGATGTTCAAAGCGCAAACGAGAATGTTGCTTCTTTCAATCAGTGGGGACCAACTTGCGATTTTATCCTTTACCCTAGTTTTTTCTTGCTGCTATATTTGTCCCTTTTCATTGAGCCAAGGTTTAAGCACTTATTAAAAGAAAAGGTGTAAATCATGTCTAAAACACTAAAAATATATGTTGTTGAGATAATAGAAAACATGCTAGGCATTGTTTCTCATAAAATCAGTGATGACAAGAAAAACAGCGAACTCCAAGATGATGAATCCGATAATGATTTATGGGATGAGTCCGCAATCGCAATTAATTTTGCAGATTTATTAACTAAAGCAACATCTAATTTTGGCAAGAACAAATGGAGCAATATTGTATATGCCGCGAAATCTTCATACAATCTAACAAGTTTAAATTACAATAATGATAAAAACCCTCTTTCCATCGAGGTTGCCTCAGACTGTTTAGGAGTGGCAGGTGATCTCTGGAAGTTATTGTCCAAGTATTCTCAAGGAGATGGTGTCCAAAAAACTCAATACATTTCTATGGGATTTACATTAATGGGAACTGTCCTTTTTGCACATAGCATAGGTATTGAAAGTGAAATTGCTGGCATAGGTGATGGGATCAACAATTTGTGCGATGGTACAGACTCTGCCCAAGAATCGCTCATTGAGCAGGAACTGGAGAACGAACCTTCAACGAATGACAATACGAACATGAACACGGATAATACCATTCAGCTCGAGAACCCATCTGATGGCGAGGAAGCCGTCCCCCAGATTACTCTTTCTGACCTCCTAGATTACATCTATGATCGCACGAAGGATGCTATAACTGACTGGACAAAAGACAATCCGCCCGCATGGGATGATACTACTGAGCCATCTCCCAGCGATGACGATATGGGAGAGTATATCGATTTATCCGAAATCATGCCGAAGCTATCGATAGAAGATTTCCTTGACTACATGACGGAACGAGCCGAGGCTTCTGCCCTGCAAGATGGCGGCGGGGCGGATGGCATGGATGGACAGACTGGCGATGGCGGCAACGGTGACGGTGGCGGTGCCGATGGAGGCGGCGGAAAGTGGGGCGATGGCAATCCGCCATTTGCCCCGGACAATCCGCCGCCTGACCAGCCGTCATTTTCGTGTCAGGCGGCGGCCTGATGGGAGGATAGCAGAAACCAGTTGCCATGGGAACGGTAAAAAAGTTATAATGAGACAGGAGGGATACTATGACGGCACGAATCTTATACGGCAAGGAATTCGCGGCGAAGATCAGGGAGGAAGCCCGGCGGGAGGCGGAAAGGCTCCGGCGGGAAACCGGCGTGACGCCGGGGCTGGCGGTAGTCATCGCCGGCCATGATCCGGCTTCCGAGGTCTATGTCCGCAACAAGCACAAAGCCTGCGACGAGCTGGGGCTCTTTTCCCTGGCGGTGGAACTGCCGGAGACAGCGACGAGAGAGGAACTGCTGGCAAAAATCGACGATCTGAACCATGATGAGAGAATCCACGGCATCCTCGTCCAACTGCCGCTGCCGAAAGCGTTGGCGGCGGCGGAGTCCGAGGTGCTTTTCCGCATCGACCCGGCGAAGGACGTGGACGGCTTTCATCCGGTGAACGTCGGCCGGCTCTCCATCGGCGAGGCGGCGCTGGTGCCCTGCACCCCCGCCGGCTGCGTCCGCATGCTGGAGCTGGCGGGGATTCCGATTGACGGGGCCCGGGCGGTCGTCATCGGCCGCAGCAATATCGTCGGCAAACCGATGATGAATCTTTTGCTGCAGCGCAGCGCCACTGTCACGGTCTGTCACTCCCACACGAAGGACCTGGCCGCCATCACCCGGGAGGCGGATATCCTCGTGGCCGCTGTGGGCCGGCCGGGCTTCGTCACCGCCGATATGGTGAAGCCCGGGGCGACGGTCATCGACGTCGGCATCAACCGCGTCGCGCCGAAGAAACTGGTAGGGGATGTGGATTTCGAGGCCGTCAGCGAGGTTGCCGGGGCCATCACGCCGGTACCGGGCGGCGTCGGTCTGCTGACCATCGCCATGCTGATGCAGAACACGGTGACGGCGGCGAAGCTGCAAATGACAAAGTAGATATGATATAATATACTTTATTACGTAGTACGGAAGAGATATTCATGAGGGGGCGGGGAAATGAAGAGCGATGTTGAGATCGCGCAGGAGGCGCAACCGGAGATTTCCGACGAAGTCATTCTCCGGCGGGCAAACGCAGCTGTGCGGCTTGCATTGGCGAAGCATAAAGCGATGGATGTGCCAAGTGTCGTTTACGACCGCAAGGAACAGATGATATATCAGATTAACCCGGATGGAACCCGCGTCCCCGTGGGAAAGAAATTACGAGAGGGACGATACGGTGAGTGGGGAACAGCGAAAGCCTGAAATCGTGGTATTTGCCGGCCCGAACGGCTCCGGAAAGAGTACACTGACAGAGCTTTTGCTGCCGCGCATGGCCTATATCAATGCCGATGAGATCAAGAAAAATCTCAAATGCGGCGACCTCGAAGCCGCCGATATCGCAGAGCGGCAGAGGGAGGCATGTCTGGAACGCGGGGAGTCGTTCTGCTTTGAAACAGTCATGTCGACAGACCGCAATCTGAAGCTTTTGCAGCGGGCAAAAATAGCAGGATATTTTATCAGGTGCTATTATGTGCTGACAGTGGACCCGGTCATCAACGTATACCGGATCAGGACGCGGGTGGCGCTCGGCGGCCATGATGTGCCGCGGGAGAAAATATTCGCCCGTTACGATAAGGCGCTGGCGCGGGTCAGGGATGTTGTGGCGGCAAGCGATATATGTCATATTTACGATAATTCCACAGAAAATCTTTTTCGCATTTTCAAAAAACGGAAAACGCAATGTTTTTACGACGAATGCGAAGATTGGAGGCAAAAGGACATTCAACGGCTTACACAGGTACTTGACGCTGTTCGCAAGAATTTGAATACCATCAGCAGTAACGCAAAATCATGAGGAGGCGGGGAAATGAAGAGCGATGTTGAGATTGCGCAGGAGGCTGAGCTGAAGCCGATTCAAGAGATCGCGGAGAAACTGGATATCCCGGAAAGTGAGCTGGAACTCTACGGGCGGTACAAGGCGAAAATCGCCCTGTCCGCCTGGGAGCGCGTGAAGGAGCGGGAGAACGGCAAGCTGGTTCTCGTCACCGCCATCAATCCGACGCCGGCCGGCGAAGGCAAGACGACCACCAGCGTTGGACTGGCGGACGCTTTCCGGCGGCGCGGCAAGAAGACGGCGGTGGCGCTCCGGGAACCGTCGCTGGGGCCCTGCTTCGGACTGAAGGGCGGCGCGGCCGGCGGCGGCTATTCTCAGGTCGTGCCGATGGAGGACATCAACCTCCATTTCACCGGCGATTTCCACGCCATCACCACGGCCCACAATCTGCTGGCGGCCGTGGTTGACAACCACATCCAGCAGGGCAACGCGCTGGACATCGATGTGCGCCGCGTCGTCTGGAAACGGGTGCTGGACCTCAACGACCGGGCGCTGCGCCATGTGGTAATCGGGCTCGGAGGCAAGCCCCACGGTGTCCCGCGGGAGACGGGCTTCGACATCACCGTGGCTTCGGAGATGATGGCGATTCTCTGCCTCTCCACCGATCTCATGGACATGAAGCGCCGTCTGGGTGAGATTATCGTCGCCTACACCCGGGACGGCCGGGCGGTTCGGGCGAAGGAACTGGGCGTCACCGGCGCCCTGGCGCTGCTCTTCAAGGACGCCATCAAACCGAATCTGGTGCAGACCATCGAGGGGACGCCGGCCTTCATCCACGGGGGACCCTTTGCCAACATCGCCCACGGCTGTAACAGCATCATCGCCACGAAGTTCGCGCTGAAATTCGCCGACGTCGTGGTGACAGAGGCCGGTTTCGGCGCCGATCTCGGGGCGGAGAAGTTCCTCGATATCAAGTGCCGCTTCGCCGGTTTCCATCCCGACGCCGTAGTCATCGTGGCCACGGTACGCGCCCTCAAGATGCACGGCGGTCTGCCGAAGGCGGAGCTGGGCAAAGTGGACATGGCGGCGCTGGAAAAGGGCATGGCAAACCTCCTGAAGCACATCGAGAGCATTCAGGCTTTCGGTCTGCCGGCGGTGGTGGCGGTCAACGCGTTCCCCACCGACACGCCGGAGGAACTGGCCTTCGTGGAAGAGAAATGCCGCGGCCTCGGTGCCGACGTCGCCCTGTCCGAGGTCTGGGCCAAAGGCGGCGAAGGCGGCCAGGCGCTGGCGGCGGCGGTGGAGAAAGCGATGACAAAGAAAGCGGACTTCCATACACTGTACGAGACCGACGCCAGTATCCCCGACAAGATCGGCACCGTCGCCCGCACCGTTTACGGCGCCGCCGATGTCGTCTTCACGGCGGCGGCTCAAAAGCAGCTGGCGGAAATCGAGGCCCTGGGCCTTGACAAGATGCCGGTCTGCATGGCCAAGACGCAATACTCGCTGACCGACGACGCGACGAAGACGGGGCGGCCCCAGGGCTTCTCCATCACCGTGCGGGAACTTCGCGTCTCGGCCGGTGCCGGCTTCATCGTGGCCCTGACCGGCGATATCCTGACCATGCCGGGGCTGCCGAAACACCCGGCGGCGGAGGCCATGGACATCGACGAATCGGGCCGGATCACCGGCCTCTTCTGAGAACAGGAGGCAAGCTATGGGACGCATATCTGTCGAGCTGGTACCGCGAAGCGCCGAGGGCCTTCGCGATGACCTGCGGCTGGTCAAAGATACCGGCTGCCCGGCCGGTCTCATCAATATCCCCGACCTGCTGCGCTGCGAGCTGCGGAGCTGGGAGGGGGCGGCGATTGCCCGGGAATTCTGGCCTGCCACCATGCCTCATATCCGGGCGATGGACGTGGATCTCACCCGCCCCCTCGCCATGGGCGCCTATCTGCGGGAGCACGATATCCGGGAAGTGCTGGTCATCGAGGGCGACCCGCCACAGGATATGAAGCACACTGTCTATCCCACGGTGACCACCGATGTTATCCGGAAATTCTGCGAGGAATTGCCGGGCATCCGCGTCTATGCCGGCATCGACCAGTACCGGGGCAGCCTGCAGCAGGAGCGCTACCGCATCCGCCGCAAGCTGCAGGCCGGGGCCGCCGGCTTCTTCACCCAGCCGTTCTTCGACCGGCGCTTTCTGGAAATCTACGCCGATATGCTGGACGGCCTTGAGGTCTATTGGGGCGCCTCTCCGGTCCAGTCCGCCGCCTCCCAGAGTTACTGGGAACTCAAGAACCACGTGGTTTTCCCGAAGGACTTTACGCCGACGCTTGAATGGAGCATCGGGTTTGCCCGCGACCTCCGCGAATTTGCGGAAAAGCGCGGCGGCAACGTCTATCTCATGCCCATCAAGGCGAATCTGGCGGCCTATCTCAAAGGTGTCATGGCCCCTTAAAGCAGGTTTTCCACTTTTCACATACTACAAATATAATCAAAGGGGGAGCAGTGATGTTCAAGGTTCTGAAAAAAGATGAGCTGTCGCCGGGCGTGTTCCGGTTCGACGTGGAGGCGCCGCGGCTGGCGAAAAAGACGCGGCCCGGTCAGTTCATCATCCTCAGGGTCAATGAGGAGGGCGAGCGCATCCCGTTGACCGTCGCCGACTTCGACCGGGAAAAGGGCATTATCACCATCATCTTCCAGGCCGTTGGGGCCTCAACCCAGCTTCTGTCCGAGCTGAATGAGGGGGACTCCATCCTCGACTTCGTTGGCCCGCTGGGCAAGCCTTCGGAGGTGGAGCCGGGCCTCGGCACCGTTGTTATGATCGGCGGCGGCATCGGCGTTGCGCCGGTCTATCCCATCGCCCGCGGCATGCACGAGGCGGGCAACAAGGTCATTTCCATCATGGGCGCCCGCAGCAAGGACATCCTGATCATGGAGCCGGAGATGAAGGCTGTCAGCGACGAAGTGATCATCACTACCGACGACGGCAGCTACGGCATCAAGGGCTTCGTCACCACGGCCCTGCAGCAGCTCGTGGACCGGGGCGAGAAAATTGACGTCGTTTACGCTATTGGCCCCGTCGTCATGATGAAGAGCGTTGTCGAGGCCACCCGTCCTTACAAGCTGAAGACCATCGTCAGCCTGAACCCGATCATGGTGGACGGTACCGGCATGTGCGGCGGCTGCCGCGTGCAGGTAGGCGACGAGACGAAGTTCGCCTGCGTTGACGGGCCGGAGTTTGACGGCCACCTCGTTGATTTCGCCGGCCTGCGGGAACGGCAGGGTATGTACCGCGAGATGGAAGCCGAGGAAAAAGATCACGTATGTCGAATCGGACTGGGGAGGTAATGCACAATGGCGCTTTCACTGAAAAAACATCCCATGCCGGAGCAGGCCCCCGAGGTCCGCGCCCATAATTTCAACGAGGTCGCCCTGGGCTATGACGAGGAAACGGCTGTCGCCGAGGCCGAGCGATGCCTCCACTGCAAGATTCCCCAGTGTCGCAAAGGCTGCCCGGTAGAGGTTAACATCCCGGAATTCATCGCGAAAATCAAGGAGCGCGACTTCGACGGCGCCATCGCGAAAATCAAGGAATCCAGCTCCCTGCCGGCGGTCTGCGGCCGCGTATGTCCGCAGGAGAACCAGTGTGAAAAGTACTGTGTACTCGGAAACAAAGGCGAATCCGTCGCTATCGGCCGCCTGGAGCGCTTCGCCGCCGACCGGGAAATGGCGCAGAACAAAGAAGTCAAGCCCATCGACTATGCGCCCGACGCCCAGAAAGTCGCCATCATCGGCGCTGGCCCCGCCGGCCTTTCCGCCGCCGGTGACCTGGCCCGCCGCGGCTATCGCGTGACGATCTTCGAGGCCCTGCACACGGCGGGCGGCGTCCTCTCCTACGGCATTCCCGAATTTCGTCTGCCGAAAGACGCCATCGTCAAAAAGGAAATCGCCAATCTGGAAAAGATGGGCGTCAAAATTGAGGTCAATTCCGTCATCGGTCAGCTCTACACCATCGACGAGCTCATGGAGGAAGAGGGATTCGACGCCGTCTTTGTCGGCACCGGCGCCGGCCTGCCGCATTTCATGAACATCCCCGGTGAGAACCTCAACGGCGTTTACTCCGCCAACGAGTTCCTGACCCGCTGCAACCTCATGAAGGCGTACCGCTTCCCCGACTACGCGACACCGATCCGCGTCGGCAAGAAGGTCGCCGTGGTCGGCGGCGGCAACGTTGCCATGGACGGCGCCCGCACGGCGCTGCGCCTTGGCGCCGAGCACGTTTACATCGTCTACCGTCGCGGCGAGGAAGAACTGCCGGCCCGCAAAGAGGAAGTCCACCACGCGAAAGAAGAGGGTATCGACTTCCAGCTCCTCAACAACCCGGTGGAAATCCTCGGCGATGACAAGGGCTGGGTACGGGCCCTCAAATGCATCCGCATGGAGCTTGGCGAGCCCGACGCTTCCGGCCGTCGCAGCCCCGTCGCCATCAAGGGCTCCGAATTCGAGCTCGAGGTCGATACCGTCGTCATGGCCATCGGCCAGGGCCCGAACCCCATCGTCGCCTCGACAACGCCCGGCATGGACACCAACAAGCGCGGCAACATCATCGCCGACGAGACCGGCGCCACCACGAAACCCGGTGTCTTCGCCGGCGGCGACATCGTCACCGGCGCCGCCACCGTCATCCTGGCCATGGGCGCCGGCAAAAAAGCCGCCGCCGCCATCGACGAATACCTGAAGAAAAAACGCGGCTGACGATTGCGTCGCCGGCAAAAAACAAGCAAAAAGCCACGACGCTTGTCCATAAAGTGTCGTGACTCAAACGGAAGACAAAGTCACCGCCCATGATTTACAGAAGGCGGTGACTTTTCTTGTTTCTGTCCAAGGAAAATGAGGATTGCACGTGCGTTCTCGATTTCCTGTTCGTCCTATTCACTCCTGACGTATTTCCACGGGATGGCGGACAGAAAGGGGCTGGGCGTTTGCTCGTAGCCGCGGTCGTTGTATTGGCACCACGACAGGAAAAGGTCCTGTTTCGCGCGGGTGATGGCGACGTAAAACAGCCGCTTTTCTTCCTCAATCTGTCCGTTTTTCACGGCCGGGAAGGAGGGGAAGACGTTGTCTTGCATCCCCGCGAGGAATACCGTATCAAATTCTGCGCCCTTCGCCTGATGAACGGTGATGATTGGCGTTTTCGGGTGGTCTTTGAGGCTCATTTCAAATTCGCTGTTGGAGAGCGTTGCCAGCGTCAGAAGCCGGCGCAGCGCTTCCCGGGGCGGGAGCGTCTCGTCGTCCCGATCGCGGAGGATGCAATAGAGATGCCGCAGGTGGTCCACGCGTTTCTCATCGTTCTTGTAATATTCCAGTAGCTGGCTTTTGACGATATGGGCGAGGAAATCGGTCGGCCGTTTCTTGTACATGAGTTCCCGGATGGTCGTGAATGATGACGCCAGGGCGTGAAAGACTTTGCCAAAGGTCGAAACGCAGGACCGACGCACCCCGGCCGTGGGGCGGATGTTGTTTTCCACCGCGTACAGCAGGAGCTCGGCGGTGGCACAGATATCATCGAAGGCGTCATGGGAGGATTTATGCGTGACGTGGAAATAGTCACCGAGGAATTCCAACCGGTGATTGGGCAGATTGGGATAGAAGCGCCGGAAGATGTCGAGGGTGTCGAAGCAACCCCGGAAATCCGGTTCCGGCATGTCCAGCCGTTCCAGCTCGCTGACGAGGATCGTGATGTCGTAGGTCACGTTATGCCCAACGATCAGCGCGCCGCGCAGGAAATCGAGGAAGTCCGCCAATACCTTTCGCGGCTCTTCGCCGTGCGCCCGCAGGAAGTCGTCAGAGAAGCCGTGTACCGCCTCTGAGGCGCCTACGCTACGCTGATTGCGCAGGAACCGCTGGAACGTCTGCCGGGGCATGCCGTCTTTGCCGATCCGTATTGCGGCGATCTGGACGATCTCATCGTGGAAGGTGTCCACGCCCGTCGATTCGACGTCGAAAACGATGACGTTTTCGTTTTCCAGTTCGTCCAGCAGCAGCGCGAAGGGATCGCCCCGATCAATGGCGGTCTCGTCCAGGAAGTCCGTCAGCCGGAGGCCGGCTGTCCGCATGGCCGCCGATTCGATTTTCTCAATGGTCTTCGCGCCGATACCGAGGCCGAAGCGTTTCAGGATGCGCCGCAGGCTTACACGATCGTGGCGGTTGATGGCGAGCTTCATGAAGGCCAGGGCGTCCTTGATTTCCTGCCGCCGGAAGAACTGGAATTCGTCGATCAGCATGAAGGGCCATGACGTACCTTCCCGGCTGCCCGCCCGCGCCAGCGCCTGGCAGAGGCGCTTATTGTAAATGTTGCTGCGCGTCAGGATACAGACGCGTGACGGGTCGGCCGGCGCCATCGTCAGCAGCGTCCGGTAAATCCACGCCGCTTCCTCCTCCATGTTCCGGCAGGCCTTCAGCGTTATCAGCCCGCCCTCTGAAGGGCTGGCCGCCTCCGGTTCCTCGCGGCAGAGGGCGGAATGTTCGGACGGGAAAAAAGCGTCGAGGCAATCATGGGAGGCCCGGAGCAGCGTGCGCGTTGCGCGGTAATTCTTTCGCAGGAAAAATCGTAGCGGCGCGCAGTCTTTCTCGTATCGCGCCAGCACCTGCGCCGGATTCGAGCCGCGCCATTCGTATATCGTCTGGAAATAGTCGCCGGTGAGCAGCACGCGGTTCCCCGGAAAAAGTTGTGACAGAATGGCGTATTCCAGTTCGCTCGTATCCTGCACCTCGTCGATGGTGAGAAAGTGGAACTTTGCCCGCCAACGATCAGCGATTGTCTCGTCGCGGAACAGGGCATAGGCCCGCTCGATCAGGCCGGCAAAGTCAATCCCGTGCATTTTGGCGAGGCTTTGACGGTACTCCGCTGTCAGTTCCGCGCCCTGCCGCGCAATGTAGTTTTCCAGAGCCTCGTCAAAGCGGTTTTTCCCGTCCACGCAGAGGGTGCGAATTTTCTCGCGGCGCTCGGTGAAAAGCCATTGGACGGTCTTCCGGAAGTCTTCGGTTTCATTCTCCGAATAGATATCGTTTCCGGCGCGGGTTTCCACGATCAGGTTGATGAGGTTTTGCAGCGCGGTGTCAGGAAATCCATCCCCATTGAGGTCGTGAATCACTTCTTTGCTGTCTTCCTCGTCAAAGACCGTGAAGTCGGAAAAAATCTCTGTCTGTCGCTTTGCCTCCTGCCGAATGATTTCCAGGCACAGGCTGTGGATCGTCCGGATGCAGACACGCCGCCCATTGTCGGGCAAAATCGCCTCGATGCGGGTTTGCATCTCCCGGCAGGCCTTGTTGGTGAACGTCAGGCAGAGGATTTCTTCCGGCGCCGCCAGGCCCAACTCCAGGATATGCGCGATGCGCCAGGAAAGCGTATCCGTTTTTCCCGTCCCTGCCGGCGCCAGCAGCAGGATGTTCCGGTCAAGCGTTTCTATGACGCGCCGTTGTTCTTCATTCAGTCTCGTCTTGTCCATGCGATAGAAATCTCCTGCCTTTCCGCGTCTCCCAATAACCTTTATTCTATGGTTATTATATCACAGAAAGGGATGATGATAAGGTATGCCGACGGTCTGCACGCTGGCATTGCAAAGGGAAAATATAGTGATTTCACTGAGAGAAGCGTCGGGAAGGACATCGTCTGCGGCGCTGACAAAGGATTCGCGGGCGATGTTTTTCGTGGTATGAGCATTATGTTCGGCTTTGTCGTAACGTTTACAGAGAAAGGGTGAGAATCATAGTACTTTGCGCCGCCGCTTTTTGTGAAAAAAGTTTTTGCTTTCAGCGATGAAATGCGGTACAATATTTCATATCTCTTTTTGATAGCCCGCGAGGGCAAGAGGCGGATCCCGTTATCCGTGGAAGGAACGGGCCGTATCCTGGCTTTCGCAAAGGAGTGTAAACCCATGCCCGGAGACGATCAGCTCAATTTGGACTCCGCCCTTGAGGAGCTTGGGGAGAAATCACTGCAGAATATCCTGCATACGATGCTCAATACCATCGAGACGAGTAAGTCCCAGATATTTGACATCTATGAAGCGGCGCATCGGGAAGTGGATGCCAGCCAGCGCGATCTCGAAGAACTGACCCGGCAGACGAAGGAAGTCATCGACGAGGTTGACGCGTTGGAACAGCAGGAGCAGCAGGAGAAACAGCGGCTTGTCCGCGTCAGCAGCAGTTTTTCCGATTATTCGGAAGAGCGGATCCAGCAGGCTTACGAGTCGGTAAAGAACGTGCAGGTGGATTTGGGCATAGCCCGGGAGCGGGAACGGCAGCTTCGCCAGCACCGCAACCAGCTTGAGGTGCGCCTGCGCCATCTGCAAAAGACCGTAAACGCGGCGCAACGTCTGGCCATGCGGATCGGCTCGATGCTGAATTTCCTGGGTTCCCAGCTCAGCGACGTGGTGTCGCAGCTGGAAGCGGCCTCGAAGAACAAGTTCCTGAGCGCTGCCATCATACGCGCCCAGGAAGAGGAACGACTGCGGGTGTCCCGGGAGCTTCACGACGGTCCGGCCCAGGATGTGGCCAACCTGATGATGGAGACTTCCATCGTTGAGCGGATGGTGGATATGGATCCGGATGACGCCAAGATGAACCTGCAGGCGCATCGTCGTCATCTGAAGGAATGTCTGCACAGCATCCGCCAGATCATTTTCGATATGAGGCCGATGTCTTTGGATGAACTTGGGCTGGTATCGGCGGTGGAGCAGCTTGTCCGGCAGTTGCATGACCGGCTGATGCTGGAAGTGCAGCTTTCGGTGGATGGTGCGGAAATCCCGGTAGCGCCCCACGTGAAGATCGGTTTATTCCGTATCATCCAGGAGGGGCTCAACAACATAATCCGTCACGCCAAAACCAAGCGGGCGTCGCTCCGTCTGCTCTTCACCGAGGCTGCGATTTCCGTGCTGATTGAGGATAACGGGTGCGGCTTCAATTTGGAGGAGATTCCGTCCAATTCGGATCCGGAAAAGCCGGATGACGGTCATTTCGGGCTCTTGGGCATGAAGGAGCGGGCGGTCATCATCGGCGCCCAATTCAGCGTGACCTCCCTGCCCGGACAGGGGACAAAGGTGCATTTGCGGTTGCCGCTGCAGCCGGAGGAGGCGCCAACGCTGGGGGATAAAAAACAGGAGTTGGGCCAGCGGCGGGCGAAGCCCCCGGGAGCCAGACGATGAGCGGGAATCAGCGGGAGGCGCCGCTGGCGGCAGCTATGAAAGCGTATGCCGCTGGCGGCGCTCTCGCTTTTCATACGCCGGGGCACAAGCAGGGACTCGGGGCCCATCCGTTGCTGAAGGAACTGATTACCGAGACGGGCCTTCGGCAGGAGGTTTCGCTGATGGCGGAGCTGGACGATCTCAATTGTCCGGCCGGCTGTATCCGGGAAGCACAGGCGTTGGCGGCGGAGCTCTACGGGGCAGACGATGCCTGGTTCATGGTGAATGGAACCACCGGGGCTATCCAGACGATGATGCTGGCGGCGCTGGAGCCGGGGGACGAGGTCCTGGTTCCGCGGAACGCCCATCGTTCGATCCTCGGCGGCCTGATCCTGACGGGGGCGGTCCCGGTGTATCTGCCGCCGGTGCTCGACGAGCAGCTCGGCATCGCGATGGGCCTGACGGCGGAAACGGTAGCGGCGGGCTTTGCTGCCTGTCCTGGGGCGAAGGCGGTGTTAGCCGTCTATCCCACTTACTATGGCGTGACCTATGATCTGATGTCGGTGGCGGCGATGGCCCACGCGCACGGTGCGATGTTGCTGGTGGACGAGGCCCACGGAGCCCATCTGCCCTTTTCCGAAGAGCTGCCGACGGAGGCGCTGGCTCTGGGCGCGGATATGGCGGCTCTCAGCACCCATAAATTGCTGGGCTCGCTGACCCAGACCTCGATGTTGCTGGCGAAAGGGCTTCGGGTGGACCGGGAGCGGGTGCGGCGGGCGGCGGCGCTGCTCACCTCCACCAGCCCCAACTATCTGATGCTGGCGTCGCTGGATATCGCTCGCCTGCAGATGGCAGAGTATGGTGACGCTCTGGTGGGGCGGGCAGTGCGCCTGGCCGGGGGTGTCCGGGCGGCAGTGAACGATACGCCGGGGCTCTGGTGCTTCGGCCCGGAGTATTTGGGGCGGCCCGGGGCAGAGGCGCTGGACGCGACGAAGCTGACGGTACAGACGGCCTGGCTGGGGCTCACCGGTGCGGCGGCAGAGACGGTTTTGCGCCGGGACTACGGCTTGCAGTTGGAGCTTACTGACGCATACAACGTACTGTTCCTGCTGACGATGGCGGATACGGAGCGGGAGGCCTGTGCGCTCATAAAGGCGCTGAAGGATTTCGCCCTGCGCCATCGGCGGGAGCCGCTGGCCCGGACGCGCTTTGTCCTGCCGGAGCTTCCGTCCATGAAGCTGACGCCACGGGAGGCGTTCTTCGCTCCCTCGGAGGCGGTGCCCTTCGCGCTGGCGGCGGGACGTACGGCAGCGGAGGAGATAGGCTTCTATCCGCCGGGGGTGCCGGTGCTTTGCCCCGGAGAGGGAATCACGACGGCGCTGCTGGAGCATCTGCAGGCAATGAAGGAAGCCGGCCTCCGGGTGAGCGGCCCCGAAGACCCGGCGTTGAGGACGATACGAGTCGTGAGGTGATGGAGCATGGCCAGAGGGCGGCTGATAATCCTGGAGGCGGGAGACGCCTCCGGCAAGGCGACGCAAACGAAACTGCTCTATGACCGTCTGGCGGCGGAGGGGAGAGAGGTGCGGAGGGTGGAGTTTCCCGACTACGCTTCGGAATCTTCGGCGCTGGTGCGGATGTATTTGTCCGGGGCCTTCGGCGGACAGGCGGGCGATGTGGGGCCCTACGCGGCGTCAGCGTTCTTCGCCGTGGACCGCTATGCCTCGTACCAGTTAAAATGGAAGGTTTTTTATCTGGGCGGCGGCATTGTCCTTGCCGACCGCTACGTGACCTCGAATCTGGTCCATCAGGCGGTGAAGATTAAGGATCCGGAAGAGCGCCAGGCATATACGGATTGGCTACAGGATTTCGAGTACGAAAAACTGGGGCTGCCCCGGCCGGACTGTGTGGTCTTTCTCGACATGGCGCCGGAGGCCAGCGACCGCCTGCTGGCAGCCCGGACCCGGGAAACGGGGGCCGCCGATATCCATGAACACGACAGGGAATACCTGCACCGCTGCCACGCGGCTTACCAGGAGGTTGCGGCGCGCTATGGATGGCGACGCGTCCTCTGCAGCGAGGGTGCCGAGCCGCGGGCACCGGAGGATATCGCGGCGGATGTTTACGCGGCGGTGAAAGCGGCGCTCCAATAGGAGGGAACGGTATGGAACTGTATGCGCTGCCGTACCGGCTTACGGTCTGCAAATTACGGACGGCGCGGGAAGCCGATCTGTCCCGTCCGTTTTATTTCCTGAGTTGCGCGATGGGGGAGGTTTCCCTGGTATGCCGGGCGGAAGACGTGCCGGATAGCGCGATTGCCAGAGAAGAGGATTGGAAGGGCTTTCGGGTAGCGGGAACGATGGATTTCTCCCTGACCGGTATTCTGGCCGGTCTGACGAAGACGTTTGCGGATGCCCGGATTCCTGTTTTTGCGGTATCGACCTTTGACACGGATTACCTGTTGGTGAAAGAGGATTTCTTTGTCCCGGCGCGAGAGGCGTTGGAGAAAGCCGGGCATATCGTTCGGTGTGAGGAGCAGTCATGATAAAAGAGGTACTCGTAGTGGAGGGAAAGATGGATGTCGTCGCCGTAAGGAAAGCGGTGGAAGCGGACTGCATCATTACCGGCGGCTTCACGCTGAGCCGCCGGACGCTCGATGATATCCGGAAGGCTTATGAGCGGCGGGGCATTATCGTCCTGACCGATCCTGACTCCGCCGGAGAGAATATCCGCAGCTATCTCACCCGGCTCTTTCCCGCGGCGAAGCACGCTTTCATTCCCCGGGAGGAGGCCGAGGCGGCGGGCGATGTCGGCGTTGAGCAGGCTTCGCCGGAGGCTATTCGCCGGGCGCTGGCCAAGGTGCGGACAGTGGAATTCCAACCGCGGGCGGAGTTCACGGCGGCGGATTTGGCAGCGTACCGTCTCAGCGGCGCTGCTGACGCAGCCGGCCGCCGGGCCAAGATCGGGGCGGCCCTCGGTGTCGGCTACGCTAACGCCAAGACCTTTCTGCGGCGGCTGAACCACTACGGCGTGACGCGGGAGGAATTCAACGGCGCCCTGCGGACGCTGGAGGAGGCGTTGCCATGTTGAACCCTGTGATTGCCAGCCCCAAGGTTACCCGGCGAATTCTGAAAACCTTCGGGCTCCATGCCAGCCGTCGTCTGGGGCAGAATTTCCTGATCGACGCTGCCGTGGTACGGGGCATCGTGGACACGGCGGAGATCGTCCCCGGCGACCGGGTGCTGGAAATCGGCCCCGGCATCGGTACACTGACACAGGGATTGGCGGAGGCGGGAGCCGACGTCATCGCCGTGGAAATCGACAAGAAGCTGCCTGCTGTTCTGGCGCAGACGCTGGCAGGCTATGACAACGTCCGCGTCGTCCCCGGTGATATACTAAAGACGGACATCCCGGCGCTGATGGGGTCGGCGCCCTTCAAGGTGGTGGCGAACCTTCCGTATTACATCACCACGCCGATTCTGTTGGCGCTTCTGGAGCAGCGGTTACCGATTCGCCGCATCGTGACGATGGTGCAGCGTGAGGTGGCGGAGCGCATGACCGCGCCCCCTGGCGGGCGTGACTATGGGGCGTTGTCGGTGGCGGTGCAGTACCATACCGAGCCGTTGGCTGCGTTCCTGGTATCGCCGCGTAGCTTCCTGCCAAGTCCGGCGGTGGAGTCGGCGGTCATGGATTGCGTCGTGCGGGAAACGCCGGCGGTGCGCGTCCCGGACGAGAAGCTCTTCTTCCAGGTGGTGCGAGCGTCCTTCGCCCAGCGGCGGAAAACCCTCAGCAACGCCTTGCGCTCGCTGGGCCTTTCCCGGGATGCGGTGGACAGGGCGATGGCCCGGGCGGAGATCGATCCCATCCGGCGGGGTGAGACATTGTCTCTGGCCGAGTTCGCCCGATTGACGGAAACCATTGGCGATGCTCGGACGGAAAGCGAATGAGGACAGGAAAGGCAACAAGCCGGTTTGGGAAAATAGCCTAAAACCCTACTCGCTTTTTATTGGACACTTGCGATTCGGTTATGGCAGAATCGTCTTCCGGATTTTAACCGATTGGGAACAAAGCCCTATCATACTTGAAAATGGTACGGGAAGCCGCTATAATTAATATTATGTATTTTGCGCGCATTTTAGCGAGGCGGCTGGGAAGAGACGGGTAAAGACTTTTTTCCGGTTGGACATCAGAGGAGGGGCGGAAATGAGAATCGCATCTGCGGCGGGCGGCTTACTGACCGCGCTGGCATTTGTCGCGCCGGCCATCGTCTGCCCCAACGCCGCTGCCGTTCCGGAATGGGCCTACGACGCATTGGGTGATCTGGCGGCAGCCGGCTATGTGAAGCTGCCCGACGGACTGCGCCAATTGGACCGTCCCCAGTTCGCCCATCTGGTGGCCGTGGCACTGACGAATCTCAACGACGGGCGGCGGTTGCCGGATTCTTCGTTGTCGCCGTTGCTGCCGGAGCAACAGCCCGCCCCGACAATCGGCGGGAGCGAAGCGTCGTCCCCAAAGGCGAAGCCGGAAGCGACGGCAACCGCCGGAACGCCGGGCCTCGCGCCCGTCGCCGCCACGACCGCGACGGTGAAGCCGGCTGCCGCCCCGGAAACTGCGGTATCAAAGCCCGTGGAAACGAAGGAACCGAAGCCGGCGGAGAAAGTGACGACGGCACCGGAAGAAAAGAAGCCGGCGGCCGGCATAGCGGAGACAACGGCGAAACCCGTGTCGGCGCCGCGACCCGACGCGGCCAAACCGGCCGCCCCCGCGCCGGTGGTATCGTCATCTTCGCCGGCAGCGGGACCGTCCGCGCCGGCCGATAGCTTGGCGGCACTGCGGCAGGAGATCGCCCGGGGCGAGGCGCAGGAAAAGGAACTCGCCGCCCAGACAGCGGAGCTGCGGACGCGCTATCAGCAGGCGCTTCAGGAACTGCGCCGCTTGACGGCGAACCTCCGGCAGTCGGAGGGGCCGGCCACGGACGGAGCGGAGCGGCAAAGCGCCCTGCGGCAGGCAAAGGAACATCAGACCGCGCTGGTGGAGGAACTGGCCGGGGCCCTTTCCCGGGCGGAAAAAGCGCTGAACGAAGAACGACGTCATCTGGATTTGTCCCGTATGGAACTGGCCCGACGGGAGGAGGCCGGCGACCGGGCGGAGAAAACGGCGGTCAGCGAAGCGGCCACCGCCGCCGCGCCGACGGAGACGGCGCCGCTGACGCTTTACGCCGCCGACGTGCCGGAGGTGGGCCCGCTGGTCGAGACGCCGGTCAAGGCGGCGACATCGTCAAAGGATGAGCGCCTTCAGAAACAGGCGGCGCGCCTGCGGGCGGAGTTCGCCAAAGAACTCGAAGCGGAAGGCTTTTTCGACGACGAAGCGGCAAAGAAGCAAGCGGAGGCGACGATGCCGCCCCGGGCTGTCCAGACGCCGCGATTCAAGCTGGACGGCGCCGCCCGCTTTGACGCCGGCCAGCACAACGGTCCCCAGTCCATCGGCAGCCGCTCGCGCCTGCGCCTGCGGCTCTATCCCGATTACAACATCGACAACAACTGGCATTTCCTCGGCATGGTGGAACTGGAAAAGATCCTGCACGGCAAGCGCGGCGACAAGGACGGCAACCCGGTCCTCGACCGCTACTACCTGGAGGGCTTCACCGGCATCACGCTCTGGGACATCGGCGCTTTCGGCTCCACCATGGCCGAAGGCAATATCTACGACAGCAAGTTCATTGGCATCCGGGCCCGGGTGGGCGACCCGGTGGAGTACACCTTTGAGGCCGGCGAGACGCATCCCTCGCATCGCGCCTATAACTTCAAGGCGTCCTACCGTACCGCTGACCGGCAGCTTTTCGAGGGCGGCTTCTATTATTTCAGCCCCGTTTACGGGGGCAACAGTCGCCATATCTATATGCTGAATTACCGCCGGCCCATCGGTGTGCTGGATTTTGGGGCCATGTACCTGCGGGGCGACGGCCGCGGCCCGGCGGACAACGGCAACGGCTATATCCTGTCCCTGAGCTGGGGCAAAGAGGACAGTTGGCGGCCGGGAGCCCAGATGGCCTATCTCAAATACTACCATCAGCCGGCCTCGACTTATGTGGAGCATACGATGAACGGCATGGCCGACTACATGCACGGCTTCCGCGGCTGGGGCCTCGGCTATTCCTACACTCTGGCGAAAGATTGGATGCTGAACATCGAGGTGGACCGACTGCAGGATCTCATGACCCACGATTACAACAACACGGTCTGGGGCTCGATCACCTGGTTCTTCAAGACGTATAAGGATTGAGGGTGTCCGCCGGGAGGCGGCTGCGCCGATTTCAGGAGGAGGAAAACACAATGCGCCTGGTGGAAAAGCTCGCGGCCCGGGAGGCGCGCCTCGCGGTGGTGGGGCTGGGCTATGTGGGGCTGCCGTTGGCGGCGGCATTTTCAACGAAGTTCCCGGTCATCGGCTTCGATGTGAACCGGGCCAAGATTGAGCAGTACGAGGCCGGGCACGACATCACCGGGGAGATCGGGAACGACCGGCTGCACGCGCTGTCGGTCAGTTTCACCAGCGACGCGGCGCGCCTGGAGGACGCCGCCTTCGTGGTGGTGGCGGTTCCGACACCGGTCCGGTCCGACAATTCGCCCGACCTCGATCCGGTGAAGGCGGCCACGGAGCTTGTCGGCCGCCATCTGCAGAAGGGTGCCGTGGTGGTCTTCGAGTCCACCGTCTATCCCGGCGTCACCGAGGACATCTGCCTGCCGATTCTGGAAAAGGCTTCGGGCCTCAAGGGCGGACAGGATTTCAAGATCGGCTATTCGCCGGAGCGCGTCAATCCCGGCGACAAGGTTCACCGGTTGGAAAATATCTGCAAGATCGTTTCCGGCATGGACGACGAAGCGCTGGAGACGATTGCCGAAGTTTACGGCGCCGTGGTGGAGTCCGTGTACCGCGCCCCCAGCATCCGGGTGGCGGAGGCGGCGAAGCTGGTGGAGAACACCCAGCGGGATGTGAACATCGCCTTCATGAACGAGCTGGCGATGGTCTGCCACCGCATGAACATCGATACCAACGCCGTCATCGACGCCATGGATACGAAGTGGAACGCCCTGAAGTTCCGGCCGGGACTGGTCGGCGGTCACTGCATCGGCATCGATCCCTATTACTTCATCCATGAGGCCGAGCTCCTGGGTTACCGGCCGCGGCTCATCGCCACCGGGCGGCGGGTCAACAACGAGATGGGGCGCTATGTGGCCGAGGCGACGGTGCAGGAAATGCTGCGGGCCGGCATCGACGTGCCCCGGGCCAATGTCTGGCTCATGGGCATGACTTTCAAGGAGGACTGCCCCGACGTCCGCAACTCGCTGCCGGTGGATATCTTCCGCTGGCTGAAGGAGTACGGCCTGACGCCGAAGGCGGCGGACCCGGTGGCGGACCGGGAGGACTTCGCCCGGCTCTACGATTACCCGCTCTCGGATATCTCCGAGGTGAAAGACGCCGACTGCTTGGTATTCCTGGTGCGGCACGCGTGCTTCCGGCGCCTCACGGAGCCGGAAATCGCCGGCTTCTTCCGGCGGCAGCCGGGCGCGGTTCGCGTCATCATCGACGTCAAGAGCATGTTTTCGGCGGCGGACTACCGGGCCGCCGGGTATCGGTATTGGAGCCTGTAGGGGAGCGTCGGCCCTTCGCTTCCCCGGGCGGGGATACTCTCGCGGTTGGAAATGCAATTTCTTGCAGCGGGTGCATGAGACGTCAGACGAGCCGCAGGCGCGGAGTAGTATCAGGAGGTGAGGGAGGATGAAGCTGTCGACGAAGCTGCTCTCGGCGGCGCTCATCGTCGCCGCGCTGGCGGTGGGGGCGGCTCATTTCCTGCGGGAGAAAGCGCCGGAGGCGGCCCATCCCGGCGAAGACATCACCGACCTCACTGCCGTTTACGACGATGTCAGGGACGAAATCAAGATGGCGGACTGGCGCGGGCTGGAGGATAAGCGCGCCCAGGTCTGGACCCGTGACCTCTCCGGCCGGAAGATGGCGGCAGTAATCATTGACGGCCTGCCGGAGCGGGCCATGACGACACGGCTTCTGGACCTCTTTGCCCGCCACAAGGTAAAGACGGTCTTTTTCGTTGAGGGGCACAACGCCGTCGGGCAGCCGGAGACGGTCCGGGCCATCGCGTCCACCCGCCAGGAGATTGGCAACTTCACCTATGTCGGCACGCCGAAGCTGTCGGAGATGCCGAAGGAGGAAATCCTGGGGCAGATCATCCGCACCCAGAAGGTCCTCGATACCTTGACGGGACGGCGGCCGTCGCTGTTCCGGGCGCCCCGCCTGAAAATCACGGACGATATCCTGCGGGCGGTTTACAACGCCGACGCCGGCGACGTAGTGGAGGCCGACGTCTATGTCGAGCGCGGCGCCCTGCCGTCGGCGGCGGATGCCGACCGTTTCATCGCCGGGCTCACGCCGGGCAGCATCATCGCCGTCCAGGCCGGCGAGCCGGTGGACCTCATCGAGATGCAGGAGAAAAAGGCTACCGAAGAGAAGCCGGCCATCGACAAGAAGCCCACCATACAGGACCTGCCGGCGGCCCCCCGGAATCATCTGACATTGGCGGACGAGGTGGAGTTCCTGCTGACCGCGTTGGAGCGGCAGGGCTATGAGATCGCGCCGGTGCGGAGCTTCCGGCGAATCGAGTACACGCCCCAAACGGCGGGCTAGGGAATCGGAGATTCACGTATCAGGAAAGGAGGCGGCGGAGTATGGCAGAGAAGGAAATCCAGGACGTCCTGTCGGTGACGAAGCACGACCGCCGGCTGCTTTCCCATGTCCCGGACGAGACCGGCGGCCGCACCAATACGGATCGCCGCAGTTCCGGCAACGCCGCCTGGCGGGAAGTGGACTTCCAGGAATACATCGAGCGCGAAGAAGCCGGCCAGCGATATGAAGTCTCCTACCCGGTGACAGTCGAGTACCGGCTGCAGAACCGCCGCCATACAATGCGCGGCGACTGCATCGACATCTCGGCCACGGGACTCCTGTTGCGCTTGCGGGGCGAGAGTGGCGACGCGCTGCAGTCGGCCTCCGACGTCCGGCTCTCCTTCGAGATCGAGCCGGGCTCCATGCCCGAAGGCTACGAGATGGAAATCAATCGCATCAAGGCTGAGTGCGTGCGTTGCTTCGACAAGGGCCAGGACCTGGGGCACCGCTACTGCGCCTTCCACTTCCGGGAGACGCTGGCGGAGTATGTGAACCGCACCCACGGCCGCTACATGCTGGCCTCGGCGGCCTTCTTCCTGTTCTTCGTCTCTTTTGTCATTGTCCTGATGCGGACGGAGTCGGTCATCTACTTCCGCTTCAACCGATGGCTTTACCTTTACAGCATCATCGCTGCCGTTTTTTTGCTGTCCCGGTATCTGTTCGGGGCCCTGTACCGTCCGGTGCCCATTGACCCGCACTACACGCCCGGCGTCACCGTCATCATCCCCTGCTTCAACGAGGAAAAGTGGATCCAGCGCACGATCCAGAGCTGCCTGAACCAGGACTACCCGCAGGACAAGCTGGAGGTCATCGTCATCGACGACTGCTCCAACGACCACTCGGTGGAGAAAATCAAGGAGGAAATCGAGACGCTGCGGGGCCAGGGCAGTCGTTACCATGTGGAAGAACGGCTCAAATACTTCGTCCAGCCTCAGAACGCCGGCAAGCGCGAAGCGCTGGCTGTGGGGGCGAAGATGGCGAAGCACGAGCTGCTGGTCTTTGTCGATTCCGACAGCTTCGTCGATCCCTTTGCCATCCGCAATATCGTCCAGCCCTTCCGCGACGAGGAAATGGGCGGCGTCTCGGGGCGCACCGACGTCGCCAATACCTATACCAACGCGCTGACGAAGATGCAATCGGTGCGTTACTACATCGCCTTCCGCATCATGAAGGCGGCCGAGGGCTACTTCGACGCCGCCACCTGCCTGTCGGGGCCGCTGTCCTGCTACCGCAAGGACCTCGTGCTCAAATACTGCGACGACTGGCTGAAGCAGGAATTCCTCGGAAAGCGGGCCACCTTCGGCGATGACCGAAGCATGACGAACTTCATCCTGCGCCACAACCGCACCGGCTACCAGGATACCGCCATCTGCTCCACCATCGTGCCCAACACCCATAAGATGTTCCTGAAGCAGCAGATGCGCTGGAAGCGGTCGTGGCTGCGGGAATCGCTGATCGCCGCCCGGTTCATGTGGAAGAAGGAACCCTTCATGGCCCTGTTCTTCTACATGGGCCTCCTGGTCCCCATCATCGCCCCGATCATCGTTCTCTACAACCTCGTCTATGTGCCGCTGGTCCACCGGGTTTTCCCGTCCTCGTTCATCATCGGCATGGTGCTGATGGCGTTGCTGATGAGCATGGCCCAGCTCTTCCTGCGCAAGAGCTCCACCTGGTTCTATGGCGTCCTGTTCTGCCTCTACTATGAGTTCATCCTGCTCTGGCAGATGCCGGTGGCCTGGTTCACCTTCTGGCACTCCACCTGGGGTACCCGCATGACGCCGGCCGATCTGGAGGAGCAGCGGAAGAAAGAGGAAAAGGCGCGGGCAAAGGAAGCGGCGCGGAAGATGAAGGAGGCGGAGGCATGAGTCTCGGCGATCCGGCCTTCACCCGGGCCAAGAACCGGAAAAAGTATGTCCGCACCGTCTTCGAGCTCATCGTCTGCCTGGCCATTGCGGTCCTGCTGGTGGACGTCTTCTGCACCCTGACCACATACCGGCCTTTCGACGAGAACGCGACGCCGATGGGCGGCATCGAGGGCGAGGCGGATACCGGCTTCGTCACCCTGTCGTATTTCGGCGTGGACCGCAAGGGCGAATCGAATACGCTGATTGGCCAGGGCCTTTTGCGTGAACACCTGACGGCGCTACATGACCAGGGCTACGTGACGGTCATGCAGAAGGACATCGACGCCTATTACCGCGAGGGGAAGCCCCTGCCGCGGCGGTCGCTGTTCCTGATGTTTGAGGACGGGCGGCGGGACACGGCCATCTTTTCCCAGGAAATCCTGGAGGACCTGAATTTCAAGGCCAGCATGATGACCTACGCCGAGAACTTCACCCGGAGCGACGACCCGACGTTTTTGAGTCCGCCCGAGGTCAGGGAGCTGATCCATTCCAGTTACTGGGAAATGGGGACAAACGGCTATCGGATGCGGTTCATCAACGTCTTTGACCGCTACGGCAACTTCATCGGCGAGCTTGACCCGCGGCGCTTCGCCATGCTGCGGTCGGCCCTGTCGCGCCGCTACAACCACTATCTGATGGACTTCATCCGGGACAAGTACGGCGTGCCCAAGGAGAGCGTGAACCGGATGCGTTCGCGCATCGATTACGATTACGAGCGATTGCGGGACGTTTACCGCCGGGAGTTCGACACCGTGCCGACGCTCTACGTACTGATGCACGGCAATACCGGCGGCTTCGGCAACAACCGCAAGGTGAGCCAGTGCAACGGCCGGTGGATCCGCCAGCTCTTCACGCTGAATTTCAACCGCGAGGGCTATTCCTTCAACCAGCGCAACAGCAGTGTCTATGACCTCACGCGGATGCAGCCGCAGCCCGATTGGTCCCGGAACCATCTGCTGATGCGCGTCAAGTACGACATCAACCAGCCGCTGGACTTCGTCTCCGGCGACGCGGAGCGCGAGTCCGCCTGGGAAGTGCTGATGGGGGCGGCGGAGATGAAGGAGGAGCAATACATCCTGACCTCCCTGCCGGAGAGCCGCGGCCTGGCCCGTCTGAAGAACAGCGGCGGTTTCGGCGATCTCCATCTGAAGGTCCAGCTCCGGGGCAACCGCTTCGGCGAGCAGGCGCTGTACCTGCGTGCCAACGACGACCTGACCCGCTATGTGGCGGTGCGGCTCATGGATGGCGAAGTCATCGTTGGGGAGCGCATGGGCGGCGAGTCCCGGGAGATCTTCCGGGAGAAGATTTCCGTCCTCTTCGGCGCCGTGCCGCCCTCGGTAGAGGAAGACCGCCGGGCGGTGGAAGTGCTGGAGCTGGAGACCTTCGCCCGCTACGCCGATTCCCCGGCCCAGGCGAAGGAATACGCGGCTCAGGCCATCGACCGGGCGCAGCAGCCGGCGGCCACCGTGGCGGAAGGGGCAGCACCCTATGAGGGCCTCACCGACCGCAACGAACGCTTCTTCCAGTGGCTGACCATCGACCTGACCGGCGGCACCATCTCGGTGAAGCTCGACGACCTGACGGCGGTGGACAGCGCCCCGGTGAAGAACACCGGCAACGGCAGCCTCTATCTGGAGTCCGGCTGGTCGGGCCAGAGCTGGAGCCAGCGCAACTTGGCCGACGACGTCTATGACGGCCGCTTCCAGAAACTCACCGTCACCGCTGACCCGCAGGGGGAGATCGTCCTCTACACCACGGAATATCAGGGCTGGGAAAAATACAAGGCCCTGGCCGGCGAGAAGTTCGAGGATTTGCTGGATTGGTTTATGAAATACACTTGACAGGAGAAAGACGATGAAACGCAAAGCATGGAAAATCCTGGGCCTGGCCCTGGCGGTCTTTGTGACCACCGGCTGCGGCGGGGCTCTGACCGGCAGCGCCCACCCCGAGGTTGCGCTTTCCGCCTGGACGGCGTATTGGGATATGGAGCGGGGCCTGGCGGAGTTCCGCGGGCTGAAGAAACGCCTTGGCAGCGTCGTTTACTTCGCCGCCTCTTTCGACGCCAATGATCATCTGACGGTGCCGCCGGAGGTTGCCGCCGCCCGGGAAACTCAGCGGGAAAAGGGCGGGCCGAAAGCTTTCCTGTCTTTTGTCAACGACGTGACGCTGAAGAACGGCCAGACCATCGAGAAGGATACCGTGGTTCTGCGCCGGGTGCTGCAAAGTGACGAAAGCACGGATAAGCACATCGCCGAGATGGTGGCCCTGGCCCGGGCCGGCGCCTACGACGGCATCGAACTCGACTACGAGCGCGTGTTCAAGGACGCGCCGGAAATCAAGGAGAAGTTCCTCGATTTTACCTACCGGCTGTCGAAAGCGGCTATCGCCGAGAACCTCGCCCTGCGCATTGTGCTGGAGCCATCGGTGCCCTTTGACGCCGGCTTTTGCCGCGGCCCGGAGTATGTGGTGATGCTTTACAATCTCTATGGTACCCACAGCGGCCCTGGCCCCAAGGCGGACCGCGCTTTCATCGAAAAGACGCTGGACAAGATGAAAGCTCTGCCGGAAAACCGCGCCGTCGCCTTCTCCACCGGCGGCTGCCGTTGGGAGAAACAGGGACTGATGGGCCAGACCGGCAAAGGGACGTTCATCGACCAAGCGGAGGCTGAGGCCCTGCGTGATAAGTACCGGGCAACGGCGAAGCGGGACGCGGACAGCGCCGTCCTCTCCTTCGACTATGAGGCGGAGGGGAAAGCCTACACAGTCTGGTACGCTGACAGCGAGACGCTGAACGCCTGGATCGCCACCGCCGCCAATCGCGGCATCAAAGGCGTAAGCCTCTGGCGTCTGGGCGGCAACGTCGGCATCACCGAGGTCAAATGACAGGAGGCTTTGCCATGCGGCGACCATCCATGAAAACGCGATTTCTCCTCAGCCTCAGTCTTTTCCTGGGGCTGCTTTTTTCCGGACTGGCCCTGGCGGCGCCGGAGGACTACGCCGTCCTGCGCGAGACCAACGCCGGCCATCTGGCACCGCGGCTCCGCTTTATTCCTACCCTGCGGCAGTCCGTCGTTTTTACCTTTGGCGGCTTTTCCAAAGAGGCGCCGCTGCGGGACATCCTCGATAAATTGGATGAGGGCGGGATGCGCGGCACTTTCTTCGTCTCGGAGCGTGAGTTGCAGCGGAACGCCGCCCATATCGACCTCATCGCTGGCCGGGGACAGGAGTTGGCTATCGGGCTTCGGGGCGATGAGAAGGCGGACTTCTACGACTTCTGCGCCCAGATTGAGCGGATTCACGCCGCCCTGAAGGAACGCTACGGTGTCGAGACGAATTACGTCCGCCTGGTGGCGGGGCCGGACTCGGAGGCGCTGCAGGAGGCCGTCTCGGCCATGGGTTGCGTCCTCTTCGGCCAGGGACTCAACATTGTCCAATCAAAGCACAAGGACGCCGCCAGCTCCGCCGAGGTCATGCCCGACATCTTCGGCAAGTGGAGCACGTCGCTGCACCGGGGCGAAGTGGTGTACCTGCGGACGGACTTCTACACCAATGCGCTTCTCGCCGGTGAGATGATGATGGCGGTGAAGCGGGCGAAGATCGACAACATCGCCTACCGCGCCTATGACGACAGCCCGGAGACGAACCCGGCCAACGACTCCGCCTACCGGGTGGAGGCCGCCGGTGACGTCTTTGCCGATACAAAAAACCTCTGGCAGTACCCGATCGACAAGAGCAGGGTGCCGCCGGAGTTGCGGCCGGAGTATCGTCCCTTCGTGGTGGACGACGCGAACTTTGAACGGGAATTCTTTCGGCGCTATATCGGCTCACCCTATGTCAACGAGAGCGACCGCATGACCGGCTTTTCCCGCGAAGAGATGGCGAAGGCCGACAAGTCCGGCATCGTCAAGAGTGTCACCGACAACACGATATTCCTGACCTTCGACGATTGGGGCAACGACGACTCCGTCAACCAGATCCTCTATGTCCTGCGAAAGCATTGTGTCCCCGGCATTTTTTTCATTATCACCTGGAACATGCCGAACAACCCGAACCTGTTGCGGGCCATCGCCGCCGACGGTCACGCCATCGGCAGCCACACGAACCAGCACAAGCCCATGAACCGGCGGGACGATACGGGCAAACAGGCGGCGGTGCTGTCGGAGGAGGAATACGCCGCCGACATCAGGGAGAGTTTCCAACGCCTTTCCGACACCATCGGGGACATGACGGTGGCGGGCCGCCATCCGCTGACGCGCCTCATGCGGCCGCCGACACTGGC